>Ga0209373_10000065_pt1 | contig 238151 bp, 211 predicted proteins | sample Higcelweek5metaG_FD_187173 | JGI IMG/M metagenome (GOLD analysis project Ga0209373, IMG submission 187173) | Freshwater pond sediment microbial communities from the University of Edinburgh, under environmental carbon perturbations - High... | ecosystem: Environmental > Aquatic > Freshwater >... | reverse complement strand
AGTTGGTGCTGTGAGATAAAAACCTGTGTCATTCCCGCGAAAGCGGGAATCTATCTGTTGACGTTATCCCTTGGGATGAACATGGATCCCCGCTTTCGCGGGGATGACGCCATTTTTAAGCATCGCCACCAACCCTTGAAGCGCGAGGGGTATACACCGCTTTTGACACAAAGGCGTATATCGTTGGCAGTAAACAGAAGGAGGGCGGTATGAAGGTTAAGATATACAGGCCTGCCAAATCGGCGATGCAGTCTCGTTGCTCTTGTGACGGACGGTGGGTGGTCGAGCCAGTGCTGATGCTGGCGCGGGATCATGATCCGCTTATGGGCTGGACTCGGGCGCAGGACCCCTTGGCTTCGTTGCGGGGGCGGCTCTCTTTTGCGACTTCCGGCGAGGCCTTAACCTTTGTTCGTCAGCGTGGCTGGGATTTCGAGGTTATCAGGCCTCGTGAAAAGAAGGTTATGCCGCGCAGCTATACCGATAATTTCAATCCTGACAGGCGGCGCATTGGGCGGTAAACTCTCTGCTTATGAGCAAGACGCTTCCCGCTTCCGACAGATTACGCAAAGGCCGTACAGGTTATGATACTGGTGCGGCGGTTTTGCGTGAGCATTTGCTGTCGATGCCGGAAAGTCCGGGGGTTTACCGGATGCTGGGGGATGACGGAGCTGTTCTTTATGTGGGTAAGGCCAAGAATCTTAAACGGCGCGTTACCTCTTATACGCAGCAGGCGCGGCTGCCCAATCGGCTTCAGCGCATGGTGGCGCAGACCAGAGGGATGGAGATCGTTGTCACACACACGGAGGTCGAGGCCCTGCTGCTGGAAGCCAATCTCATCCAGCGTTTCATGCCGCCGTTTAACGTGTTGCTGCGCGATGATAAAAGTTTTCCCTCTATTCTCATCACGCGCGATCATGATTTTCCTCAAATCCTGAAGCATCGTGGAGCCAAGAACCGGAAGGGATTCTATTTCGGACCTTTCGCTTCGGGCGGTGCGGTGAGCGAGACGTTGACGCTCATCCAGCGAATTTTCATGCTTCGAACCTGCACGGATGGAGTCTTTGCCCAGCGGACGCGACCGTGTCTTCAGTATCATATCAAGCGGTGTACCGCGCCCTGTTGCGCCCGCGTTTCGGTGGCGGCCTATGCGCGGCAGGTGGAGGAGGCGAAGGCGTTTCTCGAAGGGCATAGCTCCAAGGTTCAGGAGCGTATGGCGGCGCAGATGCAGGAGGCTAGCGATGTGCTGGATTATGAACGGGCAGCCAGTTTGAGGGATCGTATCCGCGTCCTGACCTCCATTCAGGCAAAGCAGGATATTAATGTCGCGGGGCTCGGCGACGCCGACGTGATCGCGCTGCATCAGGAGGGCGGCGTCACGGCGATCCAGCTTTTCTTCTTCCGCGCTGATCGTAATTTCGGGACGCGGACCTATTTTCCGGCTCATGACAAGCACATTGAGTCTAGCGAGGTGCTGGCGGCTTTTCTGGCGCAGTTCTATGCCGAGCGGGATGTGCCACCGCTGCTTTTGCTCAGCGAGATGCCGGAGACGAAAGCTTTGTTCGAGGAAGCCTTTTCGCAAAAGGCTGGGCGCAAGGTTTCTTTGCTGGTGCCCAAACAAGACAAGAAAAAGCGGCTTGTCGATCATGCCAAGGCGAATGCAGCGCAGGCCCTCGGGCGCAAGCTGGCTGACAAGGCCGAGCAACAAAAGCTGCTGGCCCGCGTGGCCGAGCTGTTCGCCCTGCCCAAGGTGCCGGAGCGGATCGAGGTGTACGATAACTCCCATATCTCGGGAGCCTTTGCCATTGGGGCGATGATCGCGGCGGGGCCGGAGGGGTTCCTCAAGAAGACCTATCGTAAATTCAACATCAAAACCGCCAAGGGTGGTGACGATTTTGCGATGATGCAGGAAGTCCTTTCGCGCCGTTTTAAGCGGCTCATGGAGGAAGACGCCGAACGGCTCTCTGGCCTGTGGCCCGACTTGCTGCTGATCGACGGCGGCGCGGGACAAATCGGGAAGGTTCATGCTGCCTTGGCCGAGCTTGGCGTTAAGGACGTGGCCGTGGTGGGGATTGCCAAAGGACCGGATCGCAATGCTGGGCGCGAGCGTTTTTTCAGGGAGGGGCTTGCGCCGCTTTCTTTACCGCCGCAAGATCCCGTACTTTATTACTTGCAAAGACTGCGTGATGAGGCTCACCGCTTTGCTATCGGGACCCACCGCGCCCGCCGCGCCAAGGCGATTGGCCAGTCGGGTCTGGATGGGGTGCCTGCCGTCGGGGCTGCCCGTAAAAAGGCCCTTTTGCAACATTTTGGCTCGGCCAAGGCCGTTGAAAATGCCGGAATTGAAGACTTGGCCCGTGTGAGTGGCATCAGCCATGACCTTGCAAAAAAAATATATGATTATTTTCACGCAAAGGTGTAAACATAGTCGTATTACTTTAAAGTGTGCGGGGTTCAATGTTCAAGACAATCGCCAACAGATTGACCCTTTCCCGGATTATTCTGATCCCTGTGATTCTGGTCTTGCTTATCATGCCTTTTGCCTGGGCAGCTTGGGCGGCCTGTGCCTTGTTTTCCATCGCAGGCGTTACGGACTGGCTTGATGGTTATATGGCACGGCGCGAGAATCAGGTCTCGCGGATCGGGCAGTTTCTTGACCCGATTGCCGACAAGCTCCTCGTCTCTGCTGTTATTTTGTTGCTCGTCTATAATCGCAAGATTGACAGCATCAATGTCCTGCCTGCGCTGATTATCTTGTTGCGCGAGGTCGCTGTTTCGGGCTTGCGTGAGTTTTTGGCCGGACTTAGCGTCAATGTTCCTGTCAGCAAGCTGGCGAAGTGGAAGACCACGATCCAGATTGTGGCCCTTGCCTTCTTGATCGTTGGTAACGAGCATACACCCTTCTGGCTGCCTGCGACGTTGATCGGGGATGTTCTTCTTTGGATCGCAGGCGGGCTTACGATAATGACAGGCTATGATTACTGGAAAGCCAGCCTGAAGCATTTCGACAGCTAGGCGGCTTCGATCATTTTCTGCGTTTGGAATGGAGGCAGAGGGCTCAGGCTGGATTAGATTTGGAAGCCTAGCTTGCCGAGGGCGTCGTTCAGTTCGGTCAGTTCCTCGATCATGATCGTTTCACCCATTTCTTCCATCTCCTGCTGGACGCCGTGTGTGACAATGACGCAGGGGATGTTGGCGCGGAAGCAGGCCACGAGGTCTGTTGCTGTTGAACCGATAAAGACTGCCCCAGATACCGGAGCCTGAAGCGCATCGAGCACGCCTGTGATATGCGCAGGATTGGGCTTATGGACAGGGAAGGTGTCCCCGCCAGCGACAAAGCCAAAATACTTGCGAAGATCAAGATCCCTCATCAGGCTTTGAACTGTCACTTCGGTTTTGTTGGTGCAGATGCCAAGCTTAATACCATCGGCCCCCATCTTTTGAAGGAGATCAAGCGCACCCGCCTGAATTTGGATGGGATCGGGCTTTAGCTGGCGGAAATGGCTGATAAATTTCTGGACGTACGAATAAAGGTCGTCGTCGTCAATCCCGCCTGTGGCCTCAAGCGCATGGCTGCACAGGTCCATAAGACCTTCACCATAAAAACTGCGAATCTGCTCGTGGGTTACGGGCGGGCGTCCGACCTCTTCGAGCATAAGGTTAAGAGCGTGTTTAATATCGATGGTCGGATCGACAAGAGGGCCGTCTAGCTCAAAAATGAGTGCTTCCAGTTTCTGCATTGATGTCCCTTTGTTCTGCCTAGCGGTTGGACTATAATCATCTGCACCCAAGAGTCATATCATTAATTTACTAGGAAATCGTCAATGAGTTTAGCCTGTATCATTCTCGCCGCTGGTCAAGGGACGCGGATGCGTTCTTCTCTGCCTAAAGTTTTGCACCATATGGCGGGTTTTCCTTTGATTTCGCATGTTGTGCAGGCCTGTGAATTTTTGAAGGCAGATCATATATTTTGCGTACTTGCGCCGGACATGGCCTCCGTGAAGGCTGTTGTGGAGCCATGCGAGTGTGTGATTCAGACAACACCTTTGGGAACAGGTGACGCCGTCAAAGCCGCGCGCGATTCGCTCTTGGATTTTGAGGGTGATATCATTGTTCTGTTTGGGGATACGCCGCTTGTGACCCCTGACTCACTTCAAACGTTAAGAGATCGTAAAACGGCAACAAACGCGGCGATTGTTGTCAGTGCTTTTCTCCCCGACGACCCGCTGGCCTATGGTCGCGTGTTGGCCGATGATTCTGGCGTTGTCAGTGCGATTGTCGAGTCTGCCGATGCAACGCCCGAACAAAAACAGGTCAGGCTGTGTAATGGCGGACTGATGCTGTTCGACGCACGGCATCTGTGGCCTTTGCTCGATAAGCTCCGTAACGATAACGCCAAAAAGGAATATTACCTTACGGATTGCGTTGCTTTGGCCAATGCAGCAGGTTTGAAGGTCGTCGTTGAAACCTTGCCTGTTGATGATGTTGCTGGGGTAAACACGCGTCTTCAGCTTGCCGCTTTGGAAAAGGTTATGCAAACGCGCCTGCGTGAAAAGCATATGCTCGCTGGCGTCACGATGCTTGATCCCGACAGCGTTTATCTGTGTGCAGATACGCAACTGGGGCAGGATGTCGTGATCGGCCCGCATGTTGTTTTCGGTCAGGGCGTGACCGTGGCCGATAAGGTCGAAATCCGAGCGTTCTCGCATTTAGAGAAAGTCAGTATTGATATGGGGGCAACGATCGGTCCCTTCGCACGGCTGCGTCCCGGTGCCACAATCGGGGCAGGGGCCCATATCGGCAACTTTGTCGAGATCAAGAACAGCTCGATTGCCGCAGGGGCCAAGGTCAACCACCTGTCCTATATCGGTGACGCGACGGTTGGGGCCAAGGCCAATATTGGGGCGGGAACGATCACCTGTAACTATGATGGCTACAGCAAGACCCGCACCGAAATCGGGGCAGGGGCTTTTATCGGGTCGAATACAGCCCTTGTCGCGCCTGTGGCGGTCGGTGCTGGGGCTATTATCGGGGCAGGCAGTACGATCACACAGGATGTGCCGCCCGACTCGCTGGCCGTAGCGCGTGAACGCCAGAGCCACAGCGAAGGGTGGGCCAAGCGGTTTAGAGAGATTCAAGAGTCGGTCCGCCGTATAGGCCGCGCCTGATTTTTGACACCAAAAAACAACCAATAGACCTTTTGCTTTTTGCTCTTTCCCGCGCTATATAGGAAGAAGGCTATAGGGCTATGCCTTTGTAAGCATACAGAGGCTGGATAAGCCGTACAAAACAAACTGGCTTTGGACCAACGAGGCGCAAGATGAGCAATATCAACGAAGATGAAATCAAGAAACACGTCAAGGACAAGGATACGTGGCTGCGTTTTGTTTATCTGGTCGTCTTTGGGTTTGCGTTCTATCTGTCTATCGTTGTGACGTTCGCAACCTCGATCTTCCAGTTTCTGGCCAAGCTCTTCGGCGGTCATTCTTTCGCCGTCCTCGCCGAGTTCGGCTCGAACCTCGCCACCTATCAGGCCCAAGTCACGCGCTTCCTGACCTTCTCCTCCGATGAAAAACCCTTCCCCTTCGCCCCCTTCCCGACGAAGGAAGAGGCGCCTCCAGGGCTTTGAGTTACTAGAGGCGACCTAATGGCATTTTCTGGGTTCAAACCTCCGGTCAAGAAAGTTGTTCTTCAGAACGAAGGTTTTGTTGTCGAGCTGTGGCCTGAACTTGGTGGTGCCATTACGCGCTTTGATCACAAGACCGGAGGCGGCTTTCGTCCTCTATTCAGGGCGGCCCGTGAACAAGAGCGTTATATTGCCCCAGATCTAAGTTGCTGGCCGTTGGTTCCTTATTCAAATCGCATTATGGATGGCCGTTTTTCTTGTAATGGACAGGCTTATCAACTCGACCTGAATGTCGAAGGGCATCCTCACGCCTTGCACGGTTTCGGGTGGCAGCGTCCTTGGCAGGTCGCTGAGCAAAGTTCGACCATGTGTCGGCTTGTTCTTGATCATGTGCCGGACGGCGACTGGCCGTTTTCCTGCGCGGCTGAGCAGGTCGTTGAGTTGCATGAGAATGGCTTATCAATTACTTCTTCGACTTTGAATACCGGCAGTGTCGATATGCCTGTTGGCGTTGGCGTGCATCCCTATGTTATGCGTCCTGCCGGAACGAGAATTCAGGCGAATGTCGATGGTGTTTGGTTGACGGATGAAAACGTTATGCCAACGCAGCGCATCAATCTGCCGCCAGAGTGGGATTTGCGGTCTGGTGCCATGTTAGACGGCGTGTTCATGGACAATTGTTTTGACGGCCTTAGCGGGTCCGTTAGGGTTTTGTGGCCGGATCAGGCGTCACTTGAAATATGTGGGTCGCCGAATTTAAGCTATCTTGTCGTGTACAACCCGCCGGAAGAAAATTATGTGTGTGTTGAGCCTGTCTCACACATGACTGATGCTGTTAACCGCGCAGCCGCAGGCCAGAGCCATACAGGGCATCAAATCCTGAAGGCAGGAGAAAAGGCAGCCTGCCGTCATGACTTTCTGTTTCATCCAGCCGGATTAAAATAAGCCTTTTCTTTAAGGTCCCTGAAGAAAAACAGGGGAGCGACCATTGGTCGGGGCTTAGAAGACCAGCGGCCCGATGAAAACACCCGCTACGCATCGCGAGGACCCCGCACTTGATGCGGGGGACGTGGCGATCCAGCTTGCCTTGCCGAAGCTGGAATCAGCGTAGGCAGGTCCCCAAGTTTCCGGCAGTAGGACTGGATCACCACGTCGCGCTATCGCGCTCCTCGTGATGACGATTTGCCGCGCTCCCTGCGGTTGCTCGCAATGACGAAGACGGCGCGACTCGTGAGTCATTTCATCGGGCGGGCGGTATTAGACCCCGTATGTCGAAATCAGAGACGCTTCAGGGTTTTCTTTGCTGATTGCCGCCCACCAGCTGCTGCACTTCTCTTTTGGGACGAGGGCTACAATCGATCCTCCGAAACCACCGCCAGTCAGGCGTGCAGATTTGATCCCGAAATGTCTGGAGGATTCAACCAGTGAATCGATCTCAGGGATGGAAACTTCATAATCATCGCGCTGGGAATCGTGGCTATCGGACATAAGCTGGCTCATCTTGCCCATGTCTCCCTTTTTCAAAGCTTCGACGGCATCCAGAACACGTTTGTTTTCGGTGATAACGTGACGCGCCCTCTTCTTGAGAAGATCGGGAAGCTTGTCGAGTAAAGGTAAGTCGCTTGTAGTCAGATCGCGTAAAGAATCGATGCCAAGTTCTTTGCAAGCCTCTTGGCATTCAGCTACGCGGGTCCTGTAACCGTCTCCGGCTGCAAGGCGGTGCTTTTTGCCGCAGTTGACCAACATAACAACAACGCTGTCAGGAAGGGCAACCTGCTCGAAGGTTTGATGCAGTGTATCAAGCATGAAGGCGTGATTAAGTTGTCCGAGGGCACAAACGAACTGGTCCATAATGCCGCAAGGAACGCCGACATAATGTTTTTCGGCGTTGTGCGCTAAGCGCGCAATGTCGAGGGCCGAAAGCGAGAGGCCCAAATGCGTATTAAAGGCGCGCAGTACGGCGACCAGCAAGGCGGCCGAGCTGGAAATGCCTGCCCCCATCGGGATCGAGGTATCCAGCGTCAGGTGAACCGGAGGAACCTCGATGCCCTTTTCTTTCAAAACCGTGCAGCAACCCATGATGTAATCGGCCCAGCCGTCTGTGGGGGCTTGGCCAATCTTGCAGTCGATGGTTTCATTAAAGGCTTTGCTGGTGACGCGGATGGTTCCATCGGCTTCCGTCGGCAAAGGCTCAATGGTGACTTCCGTTTTGAAGGGGATGGGCGTTGGCAGGACAAACCCGTTGTTATAGTCGGTATGCTCGCCGATCAGGTTGGCGCGAGCATAGGCGTAAGCGTTTGTGGTCATGATAGGCTTTCTCCTGCATTTCGAAGATCTGAGGCTGCAATTTCGGGAAGGACATCGACAAGGAAACTGCCAGCTCCCTGTTCGCATCCGGCCAGATATTTCAAGCGGTCGGTACTGCGCAAGAACGGGTAGAACTGGATATGGAATGGAAAAACGTCCTCCATCCCTTTGGGGGCCATATAGACAATCATGACATACGGACAGGGTCTCTTGAAGAAAGTATCATAGAGCTTGACCATTCTTTGCAGCAAAAGGGCCATGTCGCCAATTTCCTGCTCGCTCATATGGTCAGGAGCGGGGTGGAAGGTTTTAGGCAAAAGCCAGCATTCATAAGGAAACCGTGCGAAAGGAGGAACAAAGGCACTGGCTGTTGGGGTATCAATAACGGTCTGTTCGGGGCACTTGCTGATTTGATCGTGCAGGCTGTAGCCCTTGGTGAATGAATCGGCCATGCGCGCCGGAATAGAGGGCAGCTCTTCGAAAGAATAGATTTGTCCATGAGGATGGTGGAGCGTAACCCCAGCATCTTCCCCTCTGTTTTCGAAGGGCATAACAAAAGAAATCTCGTCATGTGTCAAAAGAGCCTGACGACGGGCCCCCCAGACCTTTAAAAGCAGTTCGCGATTTTCCTGTGGAATTGATGAAAGATTGCCTTCATGCGCGCTGCAATAGACGACAACTTCACAACGACCCTTGGCCGGTTTTGTCTGGAGGTCATGAGAAGAAAGATCAGGCGCGAACTCGTTCTGGATTTGAAAAGAAGGAAACCTGTTTTCAAAAACAGCAATTGTAAAGGCGTCAAGCGGAAGCTCGCCTCCCGGTGCGTTGGGGCACAGGGGGCAGCTGTTGGCTGGTGGCTTGTAGGTTCTGTTCTGACGTGCCGCCGCATAGGTCACCCATTCCTGACGCAGCGGATGCCAGCGCGAATGCGCGGTGTTTTTCTGCTTGGGTTCGGTCAGGTGCGGCCAGCTTGGCGAGCCGCTCCATGGGCCATAGAGATACAGTTCACGTCCATCGGGTATTTGGACGCACTCGCCGTTGAGGCAGCCTGTTTCAAGGCCGTCCTTCATCGGATGATCATTTTTTGTCATTGGGCACCGGAGGGCATTTCAAGCAAGCGGCTTGAAAGGTGAGGTCTTTTGCCGGATGGCATGCGGGCTTCTTTCTGCGCGAAAACGAAGTCGGACCGTAAACGGAGGAAATAGTTTTGAATGGCTTTCTGTTCGTCTGGTGGTGGCAGCAGAGCATTGTCGGGAGACAATACCTTTGAGACAATATTGTCCGAATTGCTGCTTCCAAAGATACCGCGAACGCCAGCATCCGAAAAATCAGTTTGTCGTTCGACGGCAAGACCAAGTTCGCGAGCCCGTGTCAAGAAAATATAATCCTCGCCAAAGGTAACAGGCGGTATTTCAGGAAGACTAAACCCCTTAGGGAGGGCTTTCCCCATGCGATGGGCAATACTCCAGCCTTGCACTTCCTGTGGTTCGTTGATTTCGCCCTGTGCTTGTTTTCCATTGAAGCCGATGATATGCCCGACCCCTGTTTGGCGCAGGTTGGCAACAGCCCAGACGGGAGTATTCATTTCGTCGGTTTGGATGAAAACGGGGTAATGGGCTTTGCCTGTGATGTCGGCGTGATTAAGGGCCTCGATTTGGCTATCGATCCAGTTGGCGCGGAGCCAGTCGTCGTCAAGATGGGCGAGCATATCGACATCGAGTTTTTCCGCAAGACGTATGGCCATAAGTCGTTTGCTGGCCAGAAGCGGACGACGCAGAGCAGGATAGATGCCTGTCTGGTGATCAAAAACCTGATTTACAGCGCGTTCCCAGTCAATCGGTGAAATGGGATCGCCATTTCTGCGTTTGACCCCTGCTTCGGCGAGCATGGCGTTATAGGCTTTACGGCCTTTTAAGGCCAAGACTTCTGAAACATCGGGTTGTTGAAGATAGCATAGCTTTGTTTCGTGCGTGGAGGGGATGGACTCATCATAAAGAGCCCGCATTTCGGGATCACGAAGCCAGCGATAGGCTTTGGGAAATCTTTTTATGGCTTCTTTTGTGTCAATGGCGTTGAGGTGGTCGGGGCGAACCGGTATGTGGAAATAAAAGACGCGATCATCCTGCTTGGCGATTTCTTCGTACTTGATTGTTGCCAGATTAACGTAAGGTGTATCATCAACAATGATAAGGAAGGCTCTGTTCGGGTTGCTCTTGACAAAATCCTGCCTTAGAAACTGGTCGTATGCCGCAATGGCAGCAAGAGGTTGATTGAAGGTGCACTGTGCTAGCGCGACAGTTTGAATGATGCCGCGAGAACGTTCGGTCTTCATGTGTGTACCCTTTTGCGAATTGACAAAGTGATTCATAACGGTGGCGGCAACTTTATGGATTTCTTGTATTATGGTCAAAAGAAATTGTATTCTTTTACCCAATTCGTTTAGTGCGATGCAACAATGCTAAATATTTTCGTGTTAACAAGCGTGCAGTTAAGCATATTTTTGAAGTGGTAATTGGGTGGGGGTTGTGGAGAGCAGAGAGGACAGGTTCACTTGTCTTGAGGACTGGACTAACCCGCCATGCGGGCGTACCATCCGGCCATGTCTGGATTCTCTTCTTTTCTCCTTTTGCTTCATAAGAAGCTTTTTGTGATGCCGATGGCGGGGCTGGCGTTGTTTGCGGCTTCGGTGGGGTCGTTGGGGACGGCGTTTATTGCCGAGCATTTCTTTGGCGTTGAGGCTTGCATTCTGTGCCTCTATCAGCGTGTGCCTTATGCTCTGGCGGCGTTTTTGGCTATTGTCGCGCTGGCTGTGCAAAAGCGCGAGCGTCAGGCGCGTATGATCCTTGGGGTAATCGCGCTGGGCTTTTTTATCAATGCGGGGATCGCCGTTTTTCATTCGGGCGTAGAGTTGCATTGGTGGGCGGGGACAGACAAATGCGATGTCAATCCCGCTGTTTTAGGTGGGCCAGGGGCACCGATTTCCCGCGAAGCCTTGATGACTGCGCCGCGCGTTAGTTGTGACGAGATTAACTTCACCTTTCTGGGCTTTACGATGGCGAACTGGAATATTCTGGCTTCGCTGGGGCTGGCTGTCTTTGCCTTGCTGGCGGCTCTTGGTCCCTGTGTGAATTGGGGGAGCGGATGCTGTTGTCGTTGGGAGCCCCCCAAGAAGGTGTGAAACTTTCGTCAGTTTGGATTCGAGTAGAACGTGATTCAGAAAATCGTTTTGAATCAATGGGTTGGCAATGTCTCTCGATTTTGAAAAAAGCGTTATATTTCAATATGTTGATATGAAAGTAATTTGCAAACAGAGGCAGAATCGTACCTGACTAGGCCTCAGCTGCGTCACAGAGGCCGTTTTAAGCGCGGCGTGTTGATTCTAAACGGTTTTTTCAGGTTGAAAGCATGGCTCGAAAAAGGGCGGATTCAGAGGACGGAAAGCCCCTCTTTTTGCCTCCATTTGCCATCGTGCTCACGCCCACCAGCTTTAGTAACCCAACGCCTTGCGTAGGAAGAGGGCACCTTGCTCAACGCCCTTGTCATTAATGCTGTGCATCACGCCTTCGCAAGGGACACCAGAGGCGTTGATATTGGCACTATGCAAGCCAGCCAGAGCATAATTCATCGACGCGAAAGGCACGACATCATCATGCGTGCCGTGAACGAGCAAAACGGGCGGAGCCGATTTGCGTTCTTTGGGTAGAAGTTCAGGCTCGACCAAGGCACCGGAATAGCCGACGACGCAGGCGAGCTTTTCTTCGCGGCGCGGCGCGACATGAAGGCTCATCATTGTGCCCTGTGAAAACCCGACCAAGGCCAGTTTATCGGCGGTCAGCTTGTGAGTAGCCAGCACATGGTCGATATACTCATTCAGCATCGGCGCGGCTTTTTGAATGCCTGCCAGCACAACCGCAGGGCTCCAGTCCTGTCCTCCGAACCACTGGAATCCAAAGGGCGAGAAGTCACAGGGAAAGGGCGCGTTCGGGGCATGGAAAACGGTGTTGGGAAGGGCGGGACGAAACGCTTCGCCAAGCCCGATGATGCCGCTGGCGCAATCGCCAAGGCCATGAAGAATAATTACTGCATTCTTCGGTTCTCCGGCGAAAGCGGGTTCAACGACGACATCATCAAGCATAGGCTGGCCTTTCGGGTTTCTAGGGTGTTAACCCGTGAATGAATTGCCCCATGACGTCATTGCGAGGAGGCCTTGGCCGACGAAGCAATCCAGTCCTGCTGTTTGAAACTTTTGGGGACTGGATCGCCACGTCGCTGCGCTCCTCGCGATGACGTTAGGGGACTGGTGAGGCTTTTCATCCACGGGTTGGTGTTACTTGGTCGCTGCCGGAGCTTTAGGCTCGGCGGCAAGGGTAATTTGGGCCGTCAGAACGAGCTTTTCGGCGCGTGCCATGGGGGCCGACTCCGTCGACGCATCGTCACTTGCTGGCGACATCAGGGATGAACCAGCCGAGCGCATCGCTTTGGCGACACGCATATTTTGCTCCATGAACATGGGGTGCCTTTCCTGGCCATTAAAGGTGATCGATGCGATCCGGTAGCCTCGGGCTGGTATCGAGGTATTGAGCGTGGTGAGCTGCTCATTGGCTTGCTTATAGATTTCGGCGCGAAGCTGGGAGAGGGCGGTTTGCGTTTCCTCTAGCGTTGGCGAGAAATCAATTTGGCCGATCGTCAGTTGCATGCCCGTCTTGCTGAGGGCCTTCGCCTTTTCGGCAAGGCCGTTGAGGTTGTTTTCGGGAATGCGGGCTTCATAGCTGGCACTCCAACGCTCCATGCCTGTCGGGTCTTGCATGCGGTTAAAGCTGGTGAGTCGCCAATCCGCTTTGACCACATCGTCCACGGCTTTCGCCATATTGGTGCGGGTGGAGCCTGCATTGCTGCTGGAAACCGCCGCCGCGACATTAAGCGTGACCTGCGCCGACTTTGTAGAAACCCAGCTTTCCGCCGAGAGGTCAAACGAAACGGTATCATCGGGTTTAACCCCTTCGGCATGGGCCGACACAGGCGAAAGCGCAAGGAACAGAACGAGGGCAAGAGCTGAAAGAGAAGGGCGTGTCGTCATGGCGGGACCTTTCATAAAGAGGGGGTTAGAAGTCGAGGTCTGCGTAGCTTTTGGGAGGCAGAAGCCCCGCGATGTGGTCGCCCAAAAGGGCGCGGAAGCACGGGCGAGACTTGATGCGGGCATACCATTCTTTGGTATGGGGATGATCCTTCCATGGCACATCGTTCAGATAGTCGATGGTCGAGAGCTGGGCCGCAGCGGCCAGATCGGCCAAGGTCATTTCATCCCCCGCCAGCCAGTTCCGCCGGTCGGTCAGCCATGCAATATATTGCATGTGGCCGTGGATATTGTGATGGCCGGCCCGCAGAAGATAGCTGTCCGGTTCCCCGCCGCCTTGCAGGCGTTTGATGGCTTTTTCGCCGACAATCAGGCTGGTGCACTCGGTAAACATCTTGGTTTCGAACCACGCGACAAGCCGCCGCGCCTCGGCGCGGGCTTCCGGTGTCGGGCCCAGAAGGTCTGGCCCTTCGGTTGTTTCCTCAAGATATTCGCAAATCGCCGAGGCCTCTGGAATCACAACCTTCGTGTGGTTGCCTTCAATCACCAGGGTCGGGACGTCCCCGCTGGGCGAGAGGGTCAGATAGTCTGCCCGAGGGTCCCATGGCTTTTCGATAACCGCTTCGAACGCGATCTTTTTTTCGGCCAGAGCCAGCCTGACGCGGCGGGAGGGGGGATCAAGCGGATGATGATGAAGGCGGAAAATCATGGACAGGCGCAGGGGGCTTGGGCAAGAGAATCTTAAAGACCGCCAACGGTATCACACCGGAAGTTGTCAAAAAAGGGGCTATCGGCCCTGAAGGGACTACAAAACAAATAAAATCAGCTTGGCTTTTTCTTAACCTCTCTTTAAAGTCTGTTTTATGACAAACAAAACGATTTATATAGCTTCCGACCATCGGGGCTATCCGCTTAAGCAGCTCTTCAATAGTTGGTTAACGGAAAACGGGTATCAGGTTCGCGATTTCGGTCCGGAAGGCGAGGCTCCACGTGTGAACGCTTCCGACTATGCCACAAAGGTCGCCGAGGCGATGCGCGGTGATCCTTCGGCGCGTAGCGTCCTGATCTGTGGTACTGGTCAGGTCATGGCGATGACATCCAACCGCTACAAGCACATTCGCGCCGCTTTGTGTACCAACACGACGATGGCGCGACTGGCGCGGCAGCATAACGATGCAAATATTCTTGTGCTCGGGGCGCATGTCTCGGGGCAGGAGGTCGCGCTGGACTGCCTGAAGGCCTTTCTTGAAACCGAGACGCTGGGTGGTGTTTATGCCGAGCGGTGCCAGATGCTGACCGATCTGGGCGGATTGTAACCCCCCCTGACCTTTCCTCATCCGACCATTAATCTAAGGAGTTCGTAAGTATGGTGTCGTCTTCGTTTTTTGCCGAATCTTTGGAAAGCCGTGATCCGGAGCTTTTTGCTTCCATTAAAGCAGAACTAAGCCGCCAGCAGAACAATATCGAGCTGATTGCCTCGGAAAACATCGTCTCCCGCGCGGTCCTTGAGGCGCAGGGATCGGTCCTGACCAACAAATACGCCGAAGGCTATCCGGGCAAGCGTTACTATGGCGGCTGCGAAAAGGTCGATCTGGCGGAAAGTCTGGCGATCGAGCGGGCCTGCAAACTGTTTGGTTGCTCCTATGCGAATGTCCAGCCGCACTCCGGCGCACAGGCAAACGAGGCTGTGTTCCTCGCTTTGCTCAACCCGGGCGATACTTTTATGGGTCTCTCCATGGCGGCAGGCGGTCACTTGACCCATGGGGCCTCGGTCAGCATGTCTGGCAAGTGGTTTAATGCCGTTCCCTATGGCGTTCGCGTCGAGGACGGACTTATTGATATGGACGAGGTTGCGCGTCTGGCACGTGAGAATAAACCCAAGCTCATTATCACGGGCGGCTCGGCCTATCCGCGCATTATCGATTTCGCCGCCTTCCGCAAGATCGCGGATGAAGTGGGCGCGTTCCTTATGGTCGATATGGCTCACTTTGCGGGGTTGGTTGCGGGCGGTGTTTATCCCTCGCCGATCCCCCATGCGCATATCGTGACCACCACCACCCACAAGACCCTGCGCGGGCCGCGCGGCGGGATGATCCTGACCAACGATCAGGATCTTGCCAAAAAGCTGAACTCCGCCGTCTTCCCCGGCTTGCAGGGAGGTCCTCTCATGCACGTTATAGCGGCCAAGGCGGTGATGCTGGGCGAGGCGTTGACGCCAGCCTTCAAGGATTACGCGCAAAATGTCGTTGATAATGCGAAGGTTCTGGGTGAAACGCTGATCGGCCACGGCCTTGACATCGTCTCTGGCGGCACTGACAGCCACCTCCTGCTCGTCGATCTACGTCCCAAGAGCCTGACCGGCAAGGATAGCGACAAGAGCCTTGAGCGCGCCAACATCACCTGTAACAAGAACGGCATTCCCTTCGATCCGCTGCCACCCGCCGTGACTTCCGGCGTTCGTCTGGGCACACCGGCGGCGACCTCGCGCGGCTTCGGCAAGGCCGAGTTCGTCAAGGTCGGTGACTGGATTGCCGAGGTGCTGGACGGCTTGGCCAAGGCGCAAGGCGGCGATAACAGCGCGGTTGAAAAAGACGTTCAAAGGCGCGTGATCGCTTTGTGCGAGCAATTCCCCATTTACAGCTGACGGAGAAAACCGATGCGCTGCCCCTTCTGCGGATTCGAGGATACACAGGTTAAGGACAGCCGTCCCAGCGAAGATAATGCCGCGATCCGTCGCCGTCGTTTTTGCCCGAATTGTGATGCGCGTTTCACGACGTTCGAGCGCGTGCAGTTGCGTGAGTTGGTCGTGGTGAAAAACGATGGCACGAAAAAGCCGTTTGATCGCGACAAGCTGGCTCGCTCGATGCGCATCGCTTTGCGCAAGCGACCTGTCGATGAAGAAAAGCTGGAGCAACTTATCAACGCGCTGGTCCGCCAGATGGAGACGACTGGCGATGGCGAGATGTCAACCCGCGAGATTGGCGAGATGGTGATGGAGACGCTCCGGCGGCTGGATCATGTTGCCTATGTCCGCTATGCCTCGGTCTATCGTGATTTCCGCTCGCCAGCCGATTTCAACGAGTTCGTCGATACGCTCAAGCGCGAAACCATCACAGAATAGGGGGGGAAGCCCATGTTCACCGGCATTATTCGCGAAATAGGCCATGTCATCTCCGTCACCAAAACAGGCGACTGGACGGTCGAGGTCCGTGCCCCTGTGACAGTGTCCGAGCTTTCCATCGGCTCTTCGGTTGCCTGCAACGGCGTCTGTCTCACGACTATTGAGCTGACAGACGAAACCTACACCGTCCAGCTTTCCACCGAAACGCTCGCCAAAACGGTTCCTGATTCATGGCAAGAAGGTCGCGACATCAATGTTGAGCCTTCCCTGCGCATGGGCGATGAGCTTGGTGGCCACATTGTCTCCGGTCATGTGGATGGTCTTGCCAAAGTCGTCTCGCGCACAGAAGAACAGGACAGCATTCGCTTCGTCTTTAAAATTCCTGACGAGTTCGAAGGTTTCCTTGCCCCTAAAGGCTCTATCGCGCTGGATGGCATTTCCCTGACCATCAACGATGTGAACGGCACCTTTTTCGGAGTCAACATCATCCCGCATACGCAAAAAGCGACAACCATAGGGCTGAAGCAGGCGGGCGATATGTTGAACTTTGAGATTGATACGATCGCCCGTTATGTGGGCCGCATGCTGGCTGCGCGGGGCCTTTGATGATTGCCCCGATCCACGAGATTATCGAAGAAGCGCGGGCGGGCCGCCTGTTTATCCTCGCCGACGACGAAGACCGTGAAAATGAAGGCGACCTTATCCTGCCTGCTCAGTTTGTTACCCCCGAATCCATCAACTTCATGGTCACCCATGCGCGAGGTCTTGTCTGTCTCGCACTGACGTCGGCCCGCGCTGCCGATCTCGCGCTTGACCTTCAACCAACGCGCCATGAAAGCCGCTATGGCACCGCCTTCACCGTCTCGATTGAAGCGCGGGAAGGCGTGACGACCGGCATCTCCGCGTTTGACCGCGCCCATACGATCAAGGTCGCCGTCGATCCGGCCAAAAGCGCAGGCGACATCGTCACCCCGGGTCACATCTTCCCTTTGATTGCCCGCGATGGCGGCGTGCTGGAGCGTCGGGGCCACACGGAAGCCGCTGTCGAGATCGCCCGATTGGCAGGCCTCATTCCTGCGGGCGTGATATGCGAAATTCTGAAAGAAGACGGGCACATGGCCCGATTACCTGATCTTGAGTGTTTCGCGGTGCAGCATAAAATCAAGATTGGTACGGTCGCGGATCTTGTTTCTTTTGTAAGCGAAAGCAATAGGCTTGCGGGAGCCGCTTAGAGTCTTTATGTTGGTCTTGCACGAGGTGCCTTTTTTTCCGCGTGACTGTCTTAGCAAAAGAGCTTCCGCTCTTCCTTGATTTATCGGTCAAGTTTTACTCACTAACTTCTCTGGTTCCTTGAAAGGGGGCTTTACAGCTATGTCTATCGGTGATCGCGATCCTATGGAAGTCTATGCGAATCTCGTCCCAATGGTGGTTGAGCAAACGTCGCGTGGTGAACGCTCCTTTGACATTTATTCCCGCCTCCTGAAGGAACGCATTATCTTTCTGATGGGCGAAGTCGAAGACCATATCTCCAGCCTCGTGTGCGCCCAGCTCCTTTTTTTAGAGTCTGAGAATCCTAAAAAAGAAATCTCGCTTTATATCAACTCGCCGGGTGGTGTCGTGACCTCTGGCCTCGCGATGTACGATACGATGCAGTATATTCGCTGTCCTGTGTCCACGGTTTGCATCGGTCAGGCCTGCTCGATGGGCTCGCTGCTTCTCGCGGCGGGTGAGAAGGGCCAGCGTTTTTCATTGCCGAACAGCCGGATCATGATCCACCAGCCTTCGGGCGGCGCCAAAGGCCAGGCCACGGATATCGAGATCCAGGCCCGCGAAATTATCAAACTGCGTCAGCGTCTTAACGAGATTTATGTCAAGCACACAGGCCAGACCTTTGACACGATCTCCACGAATGTTGAACGTGACAATTTCATGTCGGCTGAAGAGGCCAAAGCCTTTGGTTTGATTGATGAAGTTGTGTCACGTCGCCCTGAGGCACCGGAAGGTGAACAAAAGGCGGCTTGATAAAAGCTTTCGGGCACCCAATGTTAATAAACAGGTAACCAAGCCCTATTAGGGTAGGACGACTGGTTAGAGCCTTTTCTGTAAAGTTAGCCTTATTTGTTGTCAGAAAAGGCTCTTAGTTTTTGTTAGTCGAGCAGATTTTGCGAACGGTGCCCGCTCAAGCGGCCATCCTTATCGCGATCTGCTCCAGGTAAGGGGAATATCGCGATGACGAAAAGCAGCGATACGAAAACGACGTTGTATTGTTCTTTCTGTGGAAAGAGCCAACATGAGGTCCGCAAGCTGATTGCGGGGCCGACGGTTTTCATCTGCGATGAATGTGTGGAGCTTTGCACGGATATCATTCGCGAGGAGAGCAAAACAAGCATCGTTAAGTCCAGTGACGGCGTTCCCGTTCCCCGCGACATTAAAAACGTCCTCGACGACTATGTGATCGGGCAGGATCACGCCAAGCGCGTGCTCTCGGTTGCCGTTCACAACCACTATAAGCGTCTGGCGCACGGGGCCCGTGGTTCCGAGGTCGAGCTTGCCAAGTCCAATATCCTTTTGGTTGGTCCAACGGGCTGCGGTAAAACGCTGCTCGCCCAAACACTGGCCCGCATCATCGACGTTCCTTTCACCATGGCTGATGCCACCACGCTGACGGAAGCGGGCTATGTCGGTGAAGACGTTGAAAATATCATCCTGAAGCTCCTGCAAGCCTCAGACTATAATGTCGAGCGGGCCCAGCGCGGCATCGTCTATATTGACGAAATCGACAAGATCAGCCGCAAGTCCGACAACCCCTCCATCACGCGCGATGTGTCGGGTGAAGGCGTGCAGCAAGCCCTTCTGAAAATTATGGAAGGCACCGTGGCCGCCGTTCCCCCGCAAGGTGGGCGCAAGCACCCGCAGCAGGAGTTCTTGCAAGTTGATACGACGAATATCCTGTTCATCTGCGGCGGTGCCTTTGCTGGCCTCGACAAGATTATCTCTGCGCGAGGCCGTGGTTCTTCCATCGGTTTCGGTGCGGACGTCCGCGGACCTGATGAACGTCGCACTGGCGACATCTTGCGTGAAGTCGAGCCTGACGATTTGCTCAAATTCGGCCTGATCCCCGAGTTCATCGGTCGTCTGCCTGTCGTGGCGACGCTGACCGATCTTGACGAGTCCGCTCTCGTCGATATTCTCTCGCGCCCCAAGAATGCGCTGGTCAAACAGTTCCAACGTCTGTTCGAGATGGAGAATGTCTCCCTCGACGTTACGGACGATGGTCTCAGTGCCATTGCCCAGAAAGCCATTGTCCGTAAGACGGGCGCACGCGGTTTGCGCTCTATCATGGAAAACGTCCTTCTGGAATGCATGTTCGACCTTCCCGGCACGCCCGGCATTGAAAAGGTTGTCGTCAACCGCGATGTTGTGGAGGGCAAGTCCCAACCCATCGTCGTCCACGGCGAACCCAAGGCCGAAGAAGCCTCCGCCTGACGCTTCCTGTTTAATGAAAGCGTCTCTGGCTGCCGCATTCTTGCTGGGCTTGGTCTAGCAGATAGTCCATGGCGTTTTGCACGCGTTGATAGAACTGTTTTTTGCGTCCCAGCTTCAGGTCGATTTCGAGCAGTAGGGAGAGGTCTTTTACGGTCGGGCTCTGGCCTTCCTCAAGTCCCAACAGATCGGCGATTTCAGTCGTTCGGGTGATAGCGTCTGTTTGTGGGCGCGTTGCTCTGGCTGTTCTACTCATTTCTTCCCAGTCCTCCTGACCGTTGTTGGCGTTATTATTGATTCGGTTGGCTTTCTTTTGAGCTCATCTGGCGGTTCATTGGCTCTTCAGCTCTTCAGCTTCTCCCACAAATAGTCACGGGCGCGCTGATAGTCGTGAGCCGACAGCTTGTCGATGTCTTTCAACTTTAGCTCCTGTTTCATCTCCAACCGAATTTCGTCCTCGGGGCGGAACGTTTCTTTGGCGGTGTAGAACAAAAGAGCCTGAATTTCGACCTGTTCATAACGGGTGGCCTCGCGGGAGCTGTCCTGTACGAAATAGGTCAGGGCGGACGTTCCGATCACGGCGGCGAGGGCACTCAGGCAAGCCATTTTAATCGGCAGCATGCTGGGGGAGGGCGTGCGCTGATCAAGGCTTGCTGTGCCGTTGTGTTCGGCGTGCAAAATTTCGTCGGCCAATTCGACGATTTTACTGTATCTGTCGCTCATTTGAAAAAGCCTCCAGCCAAGGAAGTGTGAAATATCTTTTTCAGTATCTGGGATATATCATTACCATAATTTGGTAGAAATGCAAGCGTTATTTTGCGCTCAAAATGCCCAAAATGGGTAGCTATTTGAGTGTGCATATTCCCATTTTTGAGGCAAGAATGCCCTGAAAAGACTATTCACCACTTAAAAACAACAAGTTAGATATATGCGGCTTATATCTCCTTCAGGGCAGAAGTGGGGGCACGATGAAATTTTTTATCACGCCGTCAATCCAAATGTGGGAATAATCCAATATCTTAGTTTGACGCCTGATCCAGCATGTCCTGAATGTTCATCCGCAGTTTCATCCGCAAGGCCATGCGATCCTGCACCGGTATAGGCAGATCGCCCATTTTCAAGACGTTCTTCTTGAACAACGCCATGATCACATCTTCGATGGCGCGTGCCATTTCGTTATCGGTGCGGCGTAATTCCGCCAGCGTATCAAAAAGCACCTGCGCCGATTGCCCCTTTTTTTCCAGAAAAGCGACCATGTCGGGATGGTCATACGGGATCATGCTGGCACCGGGCATCGACTGTGTCGATGCTTTGATGATCACATCGTTTGAGTTTCTGAGAACATAGGGCATGGGGCAAAGGCCTTCCGGTAACCTGTGCGTACGCTAGATGATTCTCTCGTGCTTCAGAACTAAAAAAGATATCTCGCTTCCGTAACGCATGGAGGGGGTGATAAAATGGTTTTCTTTTTTCACCGAAGGCATTACAAAGCACCCTTTCTTGTCTGCCTCATCACTGCGGACCCGTTTGATCAATCAGGGAGCGTTTTTCATGTCCAATGCCTCATCCGGTGAAGTTTCCAGCGAGCGTCTGCGTTCCTTTATTCTCCGTATCGAAAAGCTTGAGGAATCCAAGGCCACCATTGCCGAGGATATTAAAGACGTTTACGGCGAAGCCAAAAGCACGGGCTTTGATATCAAGATCATCCGCAAGATCATCAGTATGCGCAAGATGGATGTCGAAAAGCGCCGCGAGGAAGAAGAGCTTCTGGACCTCTACAAATCCGCGCTCGGCATGGAAGTCTAACGCCGTTCCAGATTGATTGTAATCATCGTCACCAGCGCGATAATGCCCAGCAGAGCGGCGATCAGGGCTGGCGTGAGCCCGATACCAACAAACGCCGCCGTCACGGCCAGTGTCGTCAGCAGTTCGATGGCGATATAGCGCGCGCCGATCGCATGCCCGCAGTACCTGCATTTTCCTTTGCCCGACAGCCACGAAAAAACGGGGACGAGATCGCGCACCGTTAACTGGGCCCGACAATGCGGGCAATGTGAAGGGGGCGTGACAATCGACAAGCGGCGCGGAATGCGATAGCTCAGCATCGTTGTGAAGCTACCCAAGACCAGCCCGATAACGAGCCCAAGGACAATGCGAACCGCGAGGATATCGCCAAAAAACGGATCAAAAACCATAGGCCTTGCTACCTGAGACTCTTTAACAAACCGTCAAAGACCGAGTTTGTAGGACAGGGGAAAGTTTCGTTTGGGATCATTCGGCATTTGCCGCGCGATGGCCAAAAGGCCCTTTGCGTGTTCTTTCAAATCGGTCGTAATAGAAGTTGTTAGTAGCTCACCCATGTGACTTCTCACGGTAACGGTGTGCCTTTGCGTTCCTTGCGGGCAGGCCTTTGCCTCTTGAGCCCACATTGCGTTGGGGATGATAAGGTCACCGCAAGCCTGTCCTGCCTTATCGAGCAACTGTGCCATACTGGCAGGCGCATTTCTTAGTCCTGATGTTACGGTTAGAATTTCAACGGATTGAATCAGATTCGAACGTGCTTGCTCGATGGCGTTGGGAAGCCATGAATCGCGGAGGTTCAGAAAATCAGAAGCCGCGCAGGGTACATGTGTGGCCCAAGGCGAAGCCTGCTCGATTGATTGCTGGGTAAACGGCGTTAGCGTTTCAACGCCCATGACAAAAGAGGCTCCCATGTCTCGGGCCTTGATGATGAGGGCCTGAGCACTGGAATCGGGAACGTCCTGTGTGACGACGATGGCGTGCAGGCGATGAGCGGGTTCCCCCTTGATATGCAGACGCCCTGAGCCTGACTCGACAAGCTCGACCAGCTTGTAGCCATGTAACGGTGTCGCCTGACGACAGATTTCTTGTGAAGTAGGATTGTCACCGATAACAGCAAGATAGAAGGTCATAACAGGGGAACCCTTGAGTGTGTTTTTAAGCGTTACTTCCGTCGGGCCATTTTACGCCTGAAACAATCTTGCGTCCATATGTCCGAAAGTATTAATGAATACGATGAAATTATTCTTTTACGCAATGCAACTAAAGTTAATGAAAGGCTTGAAAGCCCATATATTTAGTGCCTATAGTTGTTGTCTTTGCTTCACTCTTGCAAATCAGAGACGACCATGACCGGGCCCCTTATCCATGTACAGGACTTATCCCGCACCTTTCAGACACGGGATCGCAAATTCGTTAAACCGCACTGGTTCTCGAGTGTCCCGATGCTTGAGGTGGCCGCCGTCTCCGATCTGAACTTTGCCATTGAAGCCGGTGAAAAGGTGGCCTTTATCGGCCCGAACGGCGCGGGTAAGTCCACGACTCTCAAAATGCTGTCCGGCTTGCTCCAGCCGACCTCCGGCACGGCGAGCGTTTGCGGTCTGATCCCGTGGACCCAGACGAGGGATTTATCCCGCAAGGTCGGCCTCGTTTTCGGCCAGAAGACCCAACTTTGGCCCGCCCTAAGTGTCAGCGACAGTTTCGATCTGCTCTCGCGGATTTACGATCTTGATCCGGCCACATACCGCGAACAGAAGGACAAGCTGATCGAGGTCTTTGGCCTGTCCAAGTTCGTCCACCAACTGGCCCGCACGTTGTCTCTGGGGCAAAAGATGCGCAGCGACATCGCCGCCGCTTTGCTGCACCAGCCGTCGGTCCTTTTTCTGGATGAACCGACCATTGGGCTCGACGTCACGGCTAAAGCTTTGCTCCGCGATCACCTGAACCGCCTTGTCAAAGAGTTCGAAACAACGGTTCTGCTCACCAGTCACGATACGGACGACATCGAGAAAATCTGCGACCGCGTCGTCCTGATCGACCATGGCCTCAAGCTTTTGGACACCACCTTGCCGGAGCTCCACAAAGAGTTCGCCTGCGCTAAAACCCTGCGCCTTGTGACGGAAGAAAAGGAGCCTGCCTTCACGCATGAAGCCGTCGCAACAGAAGAGCAGGGTGAGCATCATCTTGTTTTGAAAGTTGACATCACGCGCACGTCGATTGAGAGGATTGTGACTCTGTGCCTTGAGCGGTTCACCCTGCGCGACATCGGGATCGAGGACATGCCGCTTGAGGAGATCATCAAAGAGATTTATCTCAGAAAGCCGAAGGTCGCATGAGCCTGCGTCACCATCTCGGCGTTGTTTCCTTGGGCATAAAAATGGGCCTCAAGCAGTCGTGGAGCTGCAAGATCGAGGTTCTGGGGTCCATCATCATCTATGCGACCGTGATAGTCGTTTGGGGCGGTATTATCAAAATGCTGCCGCTGGATTTGCTTGAGAGCCTCAATCTGACCACAGCGGGCATGATCTGGTATATCGGCGCAACGGAGTTTGTTGTGTTTGTGTGCCCAAGCTGGGGATTTAAACAGGTACAGAATGACCTTGAAACGGGGCAGGCCCATCTTGGGCTGCTTCGGCCTTATCCCGACTCTTTGTTGCGGATCAGCATGTGGACAGGGGACGCGCTTGTGCGTACCGCCGCGATGCTGTTGCCATTTCTTTTGGTGTGTTGGGGCTTGTCGGGCGAAATCTATCTGTCCGTCGAAAAAGTTCTTTTGCTGTTGTCCGTCTTACCGATGGCGATTGGCATCATGCTTGCCGGAGCCTATATGGTCGGCGGTTCTTGCCTGTGGCTTATTCAGGCTGAGCCCGCTTTCTGGGTTTGGCAGAAATCCGTATACATTTTGGGCGCGATGGTTTGGCCGATGGCCTTTTATCCCGAGGTTATGCAAAAGCTCATGTGGTTGACGCCATTCCCCTCACTTTTGGCCGTTGCGGGCGATTGGGTGATGGCTGGCGACCTCATCATGCTGGGGGTTCATTTGCTTCATCAGCTATTCTGGGGTGTTGTTTTTATCGCGCTGCTTCGCTGGTTTGATGCCGCTGTGCTGCGTCGTGTTCAAAGCGGGGTGGGATCATGAGAAAAGCCCACGATTTGTTGTCTTATCCCAAGGCCCTGCTTTCCGGCAATATGAAGAGCCATGCGGGATCATTGAAAAAACTTCTTATCATGTCGTTTTTCATGATGCTGCAAAATACGATGTTCTTTGTGTTGTGGTTGATCCTCTTCGACTCAACCGGCGATATGAGCGGCTATAAACTCACCGATGTGGCGCGTTGTTTTGCTGTTGTAAACACAGCAATTGGCCTGATGTTGTTCTTTTGTCAGGGCGTGCGCACCATTCCCTACAAAGTCGCCGATGGCAGCATGGACTTCTTCCTCACCAAACCGGCGCATCCTCTGCCCTTGTTGATGTTCAGTGCATCGGCACCTGCCAGTCTGGGGGATGTCTTTTATGGCCCGCTTATGCTTTGGCTGTTTGGCGATTTGTCGGGCGTGGGCCAGTGGGGCTTGATGCTCGTCTTGATGGTTCTGACCTCCATCATTTTCTTTTCCGCAACCCTGGCTTTTTACAGCATACCTTTTTGGTTGAAGGGCAGCGCACGTTTTCCCGACCAGTTGTTCGAGATGTTTATTATCGCCTCGACCAGCATCCTGAAAAACCAGCCATTGAGCGTGAAAATAGTGATCTACACAATCATTCCTGCTGGATTCATGTCCAACTTCCCGCTCGACCTCGCCCGCCACTTCAACATTCAGGATTTCGGCATCATGATTCTGGCGGCCATCTTCTACGCAACCCTAGCCGTCGCCATCTTCAACGCGGGCGTTCGTCGCTATCGCCGGAGTTAGCGGGCGCGGCGTTTACGAGAAAAGAACGCTCGACAGCTTCTTTCGTCCCTCGATTGTCTGTGGATGCGTGTGCCCCAGTGCCTCAAAAAACTGGACAAGCTGTTTGCGTGCGCCGTCATCTTCCCACTTCCTGTCCTTGCCGACAATCACGAGCAGCTCGTCAATCGCCGTCTCCGCTTCGCCGTTGGCAAAAGCTTGCAGGGCATAATCAAACCGCGCCTGATGATTCTCCGGTTCGGCCTCGCACTTGGTCTTGAGTACCTGAAGCGATACGCCGCCAGCCTTTTGCGCTTGCATCGCAACCTCAAGCGCAGCCTTGACGGGCTCCATCGCCTTGTCCTGTGCCGCCGCATCGGGAGCCTGCGCCAGCAGTCTGGCTGCCTCATCCGCTTGCCCCTGCGCGATCATACAGCGCAGCAATCCGGCAAAAGCAGGCACCAGTTCAGGTTGCTCTGCGTAAATGTCAGCATAGATAGCCTTGGACGTCTCGACATCACCGGAAGCCAAAAGTTCCTCCGCCTGCGCAAGAGCCTTGCTCATATCCTCGGTCGCGCCGCTTGCCGTTTTAATGCCTGTTGCCTTGATCAATTCGACTAGCCACTGCTTGATCTGCGATTCCGGTTGCGCTCCCATAAAACCGTCGAGCGGCTGTCCTTTGAAAAAGGCAAAAACGGTCGGGACGGACTGCACCCGCATTTCCTGAGCAATCTGCGGGTTCTCATCGATATTGACCTTGGCCAGTTTTGCCACGCCGCCGAGGGCGAGAATTGCCTTCTCAAGAACAGGGCCAAGCTGTTTGCACGGTTCGCACCAAGGGGCCCAGAAATCGACGATAACAAGCTGCTTTTGCGAGGCCTGAAGAACCTCGGCGGCAAAGGTCGAAAGGGTCACATCCACAACCAGTGAAGGCTGCACAGGCGCGGCAGGGTCTGCGGACAAAGAGGCGGTCAGGCTCATGAAAAGGCTCCATACGAATGTGATTTACCAATCAAATATGGGGTCTAAAACCCAAAACGCAACCCGTTAGGCCTGTGGATAAAAAAAACTATTTTTACACAAAGAAAGGCTTGCATTGAGGCGAAGTCTCTGTATTATCGCGGCTCGGATGCGGGTGTAGCTCAGTGGTAGAGCACGACCTTGCCAAGGTCGGGGTCGCGAGTTCGAGCCTCGTCACCCGCTCCAATCTTTCAAGATACTTAGCAGAAAAAATCGGCTCTACCATCAAAGGATGGGGCGGGATCGTGAAGGTGATATTTTTTCGTTTTGTCTAAACTAACCGGCGGCCCCTGTGCCGCCATTTTTGTGGGCTGGTAAAAATATCAGCAATAGTAATAAGTTACCTTTGCATGCACGATGGATGACATTGGATGCGATTGTAGTCTCTTAAGGGGTATATTTGTCTTGACAACGAGGGCGAGGTATGCTATTGACACCCTTACGCATAGCTGTGTCCAAAATCTACAGTGTGTCGATAATCAGATTTGACAGTCAAGTGAGCTGATCAACCGACCTCCAGAAGGAGGTCGGTTTTTTTGTCTTTCAAAAAAACTGTCGGGTTCGACGAAACCATCAAGCGACCTTCGGGTTGCTTTTTTTGTGTCTAAAGGAAAGGAAGAAATTATGTCACTGAAAGATACCTGTACTTCGGTTTGGGAGGCGTTTCCTGTTGCGATTGAATCTGGGAATTCTCTTACAGGCACCATCAACTTAGGTGGGCTGCGGTTATTTGGCATTGTGATGCCATCGGAATGGACGACAGCAAATCTGACATTTCAGATGTCGCCCGATGCAGGTACGACGTGGGTTAATATGCTGGATCAAAATGGTAACGAGATTCTTGCAGCAGCGACAGCGTCTTCTTACATCGCGTTGAACGCACCTCAACAAGTTTCATCTATTCAATATCTCCGAATTCGTTCTGGCTCATCATCTCTTCCCGTTGCGCAGCTTGTAGGACGAACGTTGCAATTGCTGTTAAGGAGCATATGACATGAATGTGCTTTTGATGAACTCAGATCGCCCCATGCTTGTAAATGGAGACTTTAGAGGGGGGCGCATACCGTCCTCCATGGGGTTCTCACGCGCCTCATCTGGTATGAGGCAGAACGGTGCAGGACTTTTCGAGAATAGTGAGGTCAACCAACCACGCTTTGATTGGGGAACGGGAAGTGAGCACTTGAGCGGGCTTCTTTATGAACCACAGTCCACGAATTGTATTCGCAATAGCGTGTTTGCCGGCGCTGTAGCTGGGGCGCCAGGTACTTTTCCCAATAATATGACGCTTAGCCTTGGATCATCAGGGCTAAGTCGTTCAATTGATGTGGGGGTCGAACGGGGCTTGTCTTATCTGTCTGTGCGTGTTTGGGGTGTGCCGGTCTCTTCTTCTTACTGCTATATGACCTTTGAAACTAATTTCGTAGTAGGGGTAGAAAAGGGCGACGTGTGGACGTTTAGCTCGTATATGAAACTTGTGTCAGGAAGCATAAGTAATGTGACGGGCTTCGGGTTTGCGATTAACGAGTATGATCTCTCGTCGAACTGGGTTGGCGGCGCGACAAGTGCTCAATTGTTGACATCTGATTTTGCTTGCTTTGCGACAAGCCGAGCGATTGCCAGTTCTAGCGCGTCGTTCATAAGGCCCCTTCTGAACTTTAATGTTGTGAGCGGAATGGCTGTGGATCTCACCTTGCGGCTTTATCATGTTCAGATTGAAAAGCTTGATTTTGCGACGACTCCGATTGTGACAAACGGAAGCTCGATGACTCGTGCAGCGGATCAGTTATTGTTTCAGATTCCGCTGGGCGTAAGTGCGTTGACTTGTGTTTTCGATGATAACACATACCAGAAGCTTGATGTTAGTCCCGGGAGCTATCTTGTTCCGACGAGTTTGAATCGGCGATGCTTGAGACGGATCTATAGCACATAATGGATGCCCTTTAACGGGCGCGTTACATTAAGGGTTTGCGAGGATGGTCAGGCCCGTGCAAGCGACTGGACATGCAGACTTTTGTGTTTTTGGAGGGTTAAGATGCGGGGGGAAGGGCACTTAGGGCTTTATATAACGTGTCCCCGAAGGGTGTGCGCTGCATGTCTTCGTCAAAAGGAAGGCCGCGTACCGGTTCGGCGCGGGTGTTTGTTTTGAAGTAGCGCGGGTCTTTCATCCAGCTGTGGCGCGTGCTGAGGCCCCATGTCAATATCTCGCGGGGCGTGCATTCGCTGAAAACAGCGTTCAGATATTCGTCAACGCGTTGAGCTACCAGTTTGTCGCGTGACGCGAAATCACTCCCGTAGTCCTGTTCGCCGACATCAAGCTCGGTAATGTAGAGATCAAGTCCCATCGCCTTGACCTCTCGGCAAAAGGCACTGATCTTGGGGACGTCGACCGTTTTGGGAGCCCAAAGATGGGATTGCAGACCGACGGCGTGAAGGGGGACACCTTTATCCAAAAGGCTTCTCACAAGGGCTAGGATAGCGGCCCCCTTCTGCCCTTCCTCACCGGTTAGCATATAGTCGTTATAGACTAGGGTGGCGGTAGGGTCTGTACGTGCCGCTATGCGGTAGGCATGGGCAATATAGTCAGGGCCCAAAGCTTTTAGCCAAGGGCTTTTGCGAAGGCCTTGTTGCTGGCCATCTTTAAGATTAATCGCTTCGTTCACAACGTCCCATGAAAGGAGTTTACCTTTATAGGTGCCCATGACTTTTTCAATATGCTCTTCAAGAAGGGAGAGTCCGTACCCTTGTGTCAGAAGGTTTTTGGCCCAGTCAGGAAACGCTTCGTGCCACACAAGTGTGTGGCCGCGCATACGTAGCCCATGTGCTTTTGCAAAAGCTAGGAGGTCGTTGGCTGGGTTGAAGTTCCATTGGTTGTATTGGGGATGAACAACATTCCATTTTAAAGCTCCCTCTGGAACAACGAGATTGCACTCGCGGATGAGGGTGCCGGCAAAATCAGGTTCATTCTTGAGGTCTCTCAATTGGACAGCTGCACCAACGTACAGTCCCGCTCGTTTTGCCGCAGCACGAAGCGTTGTTGCTGCTTGTTCAGGGGCAGAATTGATCGTTGCAGCAAGCGTAAGGGAGCAGGGAAAACAGCCCGCTGCCAATGATAAGCCTAGGCCTTTGAGAAATTGTCTTCGTGTCAAGTGGTTCATGGCTCAGCGCGACTTGAAGCTGCAGAAAGGTAGCCTAGCGGGTGGATGTTGTCTTTTTTCCAGTCGCGCCACAGCAAGAAAAACAGAAAGAATGTTGCTGCCATTTCGGCTAGAACCCGCGCAATGGCCATGCCGGTGGTTCCAAAGTGTGGAACGAGAAGCAGAGCGAGTGAGATACTGAGAAAAACGTTCATCCCAGAGGTGCTCATGAAATGCTTTTCACGTCGGCTTGGAATCAGGACATAGATTGTCAAGGCGTGTTTGACCGCCGTAAAAGGCATTAAGAGCAGCATGATGCGAAAAAGATCAATGCTTGCATCAAACTTCTGCCCTAGAATTAAAGGAATGACGAGGGGGGCGATTAACGCGCCGCCCAGCAGAACGAGAAGCCCATACCCTGTTTCAAGAAAGAGACCTTTGCGAACAAGAGTGTTGGCATGGAGCTTGCCATCTCTTTGAAGTACTGTGATTGTAGGTAATAGAACTTGGGCAATCGGCGTCAGCATCTGGATTGCTAGAGAAATGATCTTCTCCGCTGCGCCGTAATATCCCACTTGTTCCGAGGAATGGATCATAAGCGTTAGAAGATAGGTAGAGCCGACAGTCAAAAAGGTTGTGCTGACCGTGCTTAGAAAAAGGGTGGTCGAGCCTTTAATTTCTTTAATCCCTTCTTGTATGGAACCCCATGTAATAGTCGATTCGCGGCGGACCAAGAGATATGTTATGAAAAAACTGATTATTGTTGCAGCCAGTAATGATGTTAGAACCCAAGCGCCATCGGTTGCTTCTTTAACGAGCAGCAAGACGAGAGCGATGTTGATCGGATAAAATATGGCTTCGGAAAAGACGGACATTTTGAATTTACGTATGCCGCGAAAAAACCACCCTAACCCGAAAGCGCTAGCGATCCCGAGGATCGTGGCCAAAAAACCGTAAAGCGGCATGCTGCGCATAACGGGAGAGATATAAGTTCCTAAGAGACCCGCTGCCAGAGCTAACGGGATTAATAAAAAACGACCAACCATTTGTCGGCCCAATATTTCTGAACGTTCTTGGGCGGTGTTTGAGGCGGCTAATTCACGGATGCCGGAATAGGCAAAACCAAATCCGACGATAGCGCAGATTAAGGACATTAAAGAGAGGGAAGCAAGAACCTGTCCATATCCTTGCGGGCCCAAAATATGCGAGTAATAGGGAACAAGAATGAGAGGGCTGAGATATTTCAGGAAATACCCGGCATAGGAATAGATTGCATCGACTTTGATGCTGACTTTCGGGCTATCTGTGCTTGTGCTTCCTGACATGTTATCTTTGCCTCTAGTATAGCCATCTTTCCTGTGTTCCAATTAATGGGTGCTGTTTTATCAAACATAACACCATTCTTCGCCAAGTTTGGCGTCCCATTCTGCTGAAGAAAGGATTAGCTGTCCCGCAACCGGGGTAAACGTCATTTCTGTGAAAAAAATCTGGCCGTGAATGTTAAACAAATCAACGCGAACAAAGTCAATTCCTTGTGCGAGAGTTCTTGCAATGGATAGCATTTTGTCAAAATTAAGTGGGCGATCAATGTCTGTGTCGACAAATGACGATCGGTAGTTGAGATCCAGTTTTTCCCATGATGTATCATAGAAAGGATTGATAGTGTGGGTGGCATTATCGACTTGAATAATCCGAGGCTCTCCATTGATGCAAAAGAAACGGTAATCAAGGGGGCCGTTTTGAAAACCGTCACTAAGCATAGGCTCAATCAGTATCCTTGGCTTGATGCCATAATACTGAATTTCTCGTTTAGTCCAGTAGTAGTTTTGTTTTAGCCACAAGCGCAGTTTTTGAATAATTAGGGCTTTGTCGGGGTTGCTGTTGATAACAATGTTTCCGCCTGATCCGTGATTTGTTTTTATAATACATTGATGTGGCAATGCGTTGAACGGAATGTCGTTTGGGTTCTCTCCATCCCAGATGATTGGAATAATATGATCCGTTCCAATTTTATCAGATATGATCTTTCTTACGGCGATTTTATCAGAAAGCTGAGTAAATAGTGGATTGCCATTTTCGCAATCTTTGATCATCCGCGCGCATAGTTTTTCAGTGAAGGTTTTTGGATTCGTAATAGGCAGTGGCTTTCCATGTGTTTTTTCAAAAGCGCGTTTTAAAAAACGGATGCCTTCTTCTTTCCTTTTTCGCTCATCACATAAAAATATAGAGCGTGAAATGTTACTGACCTGTAAAGCGCAAGACTGAAAGAAGAGCTCTGTTCTTTTCAGTGGCCTATATAGCAGGTTGTTATTTTTAAGTTTTTGACGTAAAAGTGTAATCATCGTGTTTTTCTCTTCGAATTGTGCCTGCCGAATATACACGTCCTTTCTAATTTGTCCATTTAGTATTGTGGGCGGAGGGGAGTTGTCGATGTGGTCATTGGGAATTAACTATGCAAAAGAAAATCGTTTTTTTTCTTCAGGATTTTTCTGGTGGTGGTGCCGAGCGTGTGATGGTGCGCATCGCTAATGCTTTCTTTGATATGGGGTTGCCCGTCGAAATCGTAGCTATTCGTGAGACAGGACCCTGTCGGGCACAGGTTAATCCTCGCGTGCCCGTTGTTACTTTGGGGACGCAAAAAACACTTCTTAGTTTACCGGCCCTTATCCGTTATCTTCGTAGGGAACGTCCGGCCTCTTTGTGTACAACGATCCCGCATGTATGCGTCATGGCCACGTTGGCCTGTCGCTTGTCGGGCATTTCTTTGCGCCTGATTCTGCGAGAGGCGAACGTTTATCCCAAAATATCCCGACAGCATTTTCCGTTGGTTGAGAAGGTTGCTTATTATTTGACGCCGTATGTCTATCCGCTGGCCGATGGGATTATTGCTGTGTCGGATGCTATACGTGCCGAAATGACTTCCCGAATGCCGTATCTGGCCAAGAAGATATGCGTGATTCATAACCCGCTGGATATGGCCTCCCTGCAAGCCGATGCGGAAAAGCCCGTTTCTCATGCTTGGTTGGGAAATGAAAAATCACCGCTCATTTTGGCGGTTGGGCGGTTGCATCCCCAAAAAGACTACCCGACCCTTCTTCATGCCCTCAAACAAGTTCGAGAAAAGAAACCTGTGAGGTTACTCGTTCTGGGCGTTGGGGCCGAAAAGGAAAGGCTTCGGTCCTTGGCTCAAAACCTTGGCCTTGAGGATGCTGTTGATTTCGCCGGGTTTCAGGCCAATCCGTTGGCTTATATGCGTCGATGTGATCTTTACGTTCTTGCCTCTTTATGGGAAGGGTGTCCCAATACGTTGATGGAAGCGTTGACTTGCGCGCCCCGTGTCGTTTCTACAGATTGTCAAGGAGCTTCGCGCCTTATTCTTCAAGATGGGCGTGTTGGCAAGCTTGTGCCAGCTCAAGACCCTCAAGCTATGGCTGATGCCATTTTAGGTTCACTTGAGGAGCCACCGGATCGTAAGAAACTTCAAGTGCGGGCTTGTGATTTTGACAGCAAGATGATCGCGGTGGCTTATCGTGATGTTTTAATAGGAGAGCCAGGGACGTGTTTTACAAAAACCGTATAACACTTTGGGACCGCGCTTTAGCCGTTATTGGTTTGTGGGTGTGCTTGACTGCCTTTTTGCCCCTTTTTGTCTCGGGCCGAAATGTGGGAGAACAGGATTCGTCTGCCCTTTTTACACTTGTTATGTCGTCGCTTTATTTTATGGTCGGACTGCGTGTTCTATTCCGGATGAAGGCCTTTCTTTTTGTGCTGAGAAGTGCTCCTTGCAGCATGTTTCTTTCTTTCTTTGCTTTAGTGTCAGCAATCTGGTCGCTAACCCCAGAGCTCACATGTGTGCGGGGCGTTGCCATTATTGGTACGACGATGTTTGGCATGTATCTGGCGATCACTTTTCCACCGCGTGAGCTTTTAAAGTGTATTAGTTTTGCCTTTATGGTGACCTGCTTGGGGAGTTTAGGCGCCATTTACTTATTACCCTCTTATGGCGTGCATCCTGGGCCCGTTTTTGAAGGGATAGCGCGGGGCGTTTTTACACACAAAAATGTTTTTGGCCCTCGAATGGCTTTCATCGTTCTGTATTTCGCTTCCCTTGTAACCCAAAAAGACTGGCCGCAAAAGACTGCAAACTATGGCTTTTTATTATTATCCCTTGTGCTTTTGTTTCTTTCCGAGTCACGTGAGGCTTGGGGCACTGCGCTGGGGGGGCTCATGTGGCTTGCCCTACTGCGAAGTCGCCGCAGTGTCCGCTGGGGAATGGGGATTGCTCTCACGGCTCTAGGCATTATTTTGATTCTGTTTGCCAATGAAATTCTTTCTGCTGTCGGGCGTGACATGACCTTTTCTGGACGTACCTATATTTGGGAAGAAAGCTTCAAGTATATTTGGGAGAGACCGCTTGTTGGATATGGCTTTGGCTCGTTCTGGGCATCAATGACTGGGCCTGCCAATCGTATATCCGTTGCGCTGGGGTATGATGTTGCCCACGCGCACTGTGGCCTCGTTCAGCTTCTTTTAGATCTTGGGGTTATCGGGGGTATCCTTTACGCCCTTGCCTTAGTATCTGCCCTTCGGAACTTGCGCTATTTTGCAAAAGACTCCATCGAGCGAATAGTCTTTCTCCTTTTTTTGGTTTATCTCGTTTTGATGAATGTCGCTGATGCGGCACTTTTGACACAAAACACCATCTACTGGCTCTTCTTTGTTGTTTTTTCAAACTATGGTGCTGTTTTGAAGTTTCAGCAACAACCTCAAAAAGGAAATAAATATGCCTAAAGCTCTGTTACTGATTACCCAGATGGAGACCGCAGGCGGACAACGCGCCATGATGCAACATGCTCGCGAGCTTGGTCGTCGCGGGTGGGATGTGCGATGCGTTACCTTCTATGATAAGGGTGATTTTGTCCCTTTCTTTGAAGAAACATATAATCTCCCGGTTGTAAATTTGAGGGCTTGGAAAAAAGGGGGATCAGTTTTTGCAAATGGGCTCCGCATTGTTGGTGGGGTTTTTCGGCTGTTGCATATGATGTTGTTCGAGCGGTTTGATGTTTTTCATGCTTTTACACATTACAGTAATATTATCGGCGTGCCATTGGCCTTTGTAGCGCGGATTCCAGTGCGTATTTCCTGCCAAGCCGTAACTACCGATCATTTGCCGCGCTGGTTCAAATGGTTTGATCGCTGGATCGCCAATAGTCGTTTGACGTCCTGTATGGTTGCGGTCTCTCAGACGACCCATGATGACAGCGTCGCAAGAGTTGGCATTCGTGAGGAGAAAATTGTAACCATTCCCAATGCCCCTGAGCTGGAACCCATTGTTGGCAATCCGTCAGATGTGCGCGAAGAGCTAGGCCTTCCTCCCGATTCTGTTTTGGCTCTAGTTGTCGCGCGTTTACATCCTCTTAAGGGGCATCGTTACTTGTTCGAAGCCTATAAGGCATTGGATTCTGACGAGCAGAAACGTTTTTATATTCTTTGTGCCGGAGATGGCGAGGCTCGGCCTGACTTTGAGGTTTATCTTGAAGAGCAGGGGATCCAATCCCATATCCGTCTTCTTGGTGCGCGCTATGACATTCCTCGCCTGTTACGGGATGTGAACTTCACCATCCTTCCATCTCTTAGTGAGGGGATGCCGATGTGTGTGTTGGAGTCTTTGCTGGCATCACGCCCCGTATTGGCTACGACAACTGACGGGGTTAAAGAAGTTATTACTCCTGCATGCGGCATCCTTGTTCCTCCTGCAGAGGCTGGAGCATTGACCACTGGCTTGCGTAGAATGCTGTCTTCGGATTTGGAAACGATGGGGGCTGCGGGATTATTACGGGTAGAAGAAGTCTTTTCGCTTAAAAAGCAAGTCGACGACTACATTCGGCTATATGCAAGAACAAAGCCGTCTCTTATTGAGAGTCATTAGGCGTTAAATCATGTGTTCGTGTGATAAGAAGCCATAAGGCATGTCCATTTGTTGTTAAGTAACGCCACATATATTTGTTAGGCTCTTGCAGCATGCGGAAGAGCCATTCCAAGCCACAATATTGCATCCATTTCGGGGCGCGACGGATCTTGGGCGAGAAATAATCAAATAAGCCGCCGCAAGTTTTGATCCATTTTACGCCAGTGAGCGCGTCACGGTAGCGAACGGCAAAATCAAGTTGTTTGGGAACCCCCATGCCGAGCCACAGAACGTCTGCTTTCGAAGCAACAATATTGGCAATAACATTTTCTTCTGTTCCTGGTTCAATATACCCGTTCCGGTATCCAGCGACTTTCAGATTGGGGTATAATCTCCGGATAGCGGTCACGGCAACTTCTAGGTTCTCCGATGTGCTGCCAAGAAAGTAAAAGGAAAGAGCCGTTTCTTGTGCTGCTGCTGCAATTGTGTGAAAAAAGTCTGTGGTCGCAACACGTTCTGGTAGGGGGGTTGATGTTAGCAGTCGACTTGCAAACACCATCGGCTGGCCATCCGCATCGAGAGCATCTGCCTGATCATGAAGTTGCTTGATCGCGGGGTTGCTCGCGCAGTTTGCGATAACTTGCCCGTTAACTGAAAAATGCAGGACAGGTCTTTTGGATGATGGGTTTTGACAATAGCGAACTATTCGAGCTGCCCACTCTTTGTGTGAAAGAACATCTATAATTAAGCCACCAACAACAATTTTTTGAATGGGGCGTTCATCCTCCGTTTGTTTGCAGGAAGTGGGGGAGAGCGTATGATCCATCTGTTTTATCCAAAAGTTCAGTTTTTACCAATGTGACATGAGTTTGATCAAAGAGTTTTCTTTAAGTCGAAATGCTGGTAAAAAGACATCACTCTTTTACGTTATATAATCTTAGAAAACAAGTGACTCTCCAAAAAATAGGAACCGGAATGGCCCAACTGTTGAAAAAGGACATTAATTTTCTTCTTGTTTTTACAGCGTCCCTTTTGCTCCTTGTCTGGGGGGGAGCATCGGGGTTAGCCAAATATTCGACTTATTGGGCGCGCGATGAATATAGTCATGGGTACCTGATCCCCTTTGTTGCCTTTTTTATCGGCTGGCACCGTATGAGCGAGAAAAGGCCTATTCCAAGGCCTTCGGGGACTGGGCTTCTCGTTCTTCTAGGTGGTTTCTGTTTGTCTATTGTTGCCTCTTTATCTGCTTTTGAGGCTCTTGTTAACTACGCATTCCTTCTGGCTTTGATTGGCTTTGTTTGGGTGTTGTTGGGCCGCGCCGTTGTGTTCGCTCTATTGCCGGCGTTTCTCTGTCTTTTCTTCGCTACGCCACTACCTCACGTCGTATATGGTAACCTGTCAATTCAAATGCAGCTTTGGTCTTCAACCCTTGGGGTACTAGTACTTCACCTGTTTGGCTTTTCAGTTTTTCAGGATGGCAATCTTATAGATTTGGGGCACATTCGTTTGCAAGTTGCTGAAGCTTGTAACGGTCTGCGGTATTTGTTTCCTTTGGCCTGTTTCAGTTATATTGCTGCCTTTTTATTAAAGGACAGGATGTGGAAACGTGTTGTCGTCTTTCTTTCGGCGGCCCCAATCGCTATTATCATGAATGCATTGCGGATTACTGCGATTGGCATAATGGTAGACTTTTGGGGCCAATCTATGGCTGAAGGATTTATCCACCTGTTTGAAGGGTATGTCGTCTTTATCTTATGTCTGTTCTTATTAGTCGTTGAAATATGGGCTCTCTTGAAAATTAAGCCATCGGGTTATGTCTGTTTTGATTATGTCGGTTTTGCTCGGGGGCCACTTCTGGGGAGGCCACCTTATTTGGGGCGTGCAAGTTATGTTGGGGCGGTGCTTTGCTTGGGATTTGCCTTATTAATGAATTCATCTTGTTTCAAAGGGAGAGTTGACCAGATGCCTTATTTCATTGGGTTTTCTTCTTTCCCTCAAACCATTGGCGCGTGGACAGGTAAGAAGGATGTGCTGAGCGTTGAAAATCTTAAAACGCTAAAGCTGACCGACTATTGGCTGGCTGACTATGGCAAGGCAGATGAGCATGCGCCTGTGAACTTTTATATGGCTTATTATGCAACACAACATGTTGGTGCAAATATCCATGTACCCCTGAACTGTATTATTGGTGGTGGATGGGAGGTCGAGCAGCAGGATAATATCACTGTTCCCTTGGCGTTTGGATTACTGCCCGTAACGAGGCTTATCATTCGAAAAGAAAATACGACTGCCGTCGTTTATTACTGGGTATATGGTCGTGGACGCGTTACAAACAGTCAGTTATTGACCAAAATGTATATGTTTATTGATGCAATCACTAAACAGCGTTCTGATGGAACCTTAGTCCGCCTCACCACAAGACATGAGCCGGAAGAAACACAAGAAGAGACAGAATCGAGGATGTTGCGATTCTTGTCTGTGGCCTATCCTGTTGCCCTAACGTATATGCCAAACTGATTTTTCTCTTTGACCGTTCTGGCTGTAGTCATGATGGCAAGGCAAATGCTATTAGATACCCAAACATTTGTAATAGGGTTGTGGTTAATGGGTGTTATTTGTACACATTACTATCTTTGTGGGTACTATCCATGTGGCGACAAATATAAGGTCTTTCCGAAATAGAAACAGTTCTGCTCAGCTTGACCTTCTCATTGTCTTTAATTTGTGTTACATGAGCGATTGTAAGCGTGTGGAGGTGTTGCGTGAAGGTTTTTATAACGGGTGCTGCCGGATTTATCGGTTCATCTTTAGCTTTGAGCCTTTTGGCTCGTGGGGATGAAGTTGTTGGTGTTGATAATCTTAACGATTATTATGACGTTAATCTTAAGCGAGCTCGCCTTGAGCGTGTCAGGCAAGCTGGCAAGGGGGCCTTTGTTTTTCATCAGATAAACATTGCAGATAAAGAGGCAATGTTCGGTTTGGAAGACTCCTGCCGCGATGTTACACATGTGGTTAACCTCGCTGCTCAACCGGGGGTTCGTTACTCGCTGATAAATCCATTTGCCTATGCGGAAACAAATGTGATGGGTTTTGTTGTCGTGGCCGAGCTGGCGCGTCGCTTGCCCAAGTTAGAACAGTTTGTTTATGCCAGTTCCTCTTCCGTCTACGGCGGGAACACGAAAACACCGTTCTCCGTCGATGATCCCGTTGAAAAGCCTGTTTCGCTTTATGCCGCAACCAAACGCAGTGATGAACTGATAGCTCATACTTATGCGCATTTGTACAAAATGCCTTGTACGGGTCTTCGATTCTTTACAGTGTATGGCCCGTGGGGTCGTCCCGATATGGCGGCTTATCTGTTTACCTCAAATATTCTTGCGGACAAGCCTATTCCCGTTTTCAATAACGGAGAGATGCGTAGAGACTTTACCTATATCGATGATATTATTGCGGGAATCGTTGGCGTTTTGAAGAACCCCATGCGCTTGCAGCCGGATCAGGTTCCCTGCCGCCTTTACAACATTGGTAATTCCCAAACAGAAACACTGATGGATTATATCAGCGAGATCGAAAAGGCTTTGGGGAAGAGGGCGGTTTACAATTTCCTTCCCATGCAGGCTGGCGATGTTTATGAAACCTTTGCAGACATTGAGGCGACCAAGCGGGATTTTGGCTACGCGCCGACAACGACCATTCAAGAAGGGATACCTCGCTTTGTTGAATGGTACAAACAGTTCCATGGCGTTTGATCCCATGGTAAACAAAATTTACAGCAAGAAATAGGAGAACACGATGAATATCATTATGCTTGGCGCTGGTTACGTTGGTTTGGTTTCGGGAGCATGTTTTGCCGAATTTGGTGTGAACGTTACTTGTGTCGATCCCGATGAAGGCAAGATTCAACGCTTGCATGATGGCATTATTCCCATCTATGAACCCGGTCTCGATGATCTCGTTAAAAAGAATGTCGAATCGGGTCGTTTGGGTTTTACAACTAGCCTTTCCAAATGTGTGCAGAAAGTCGATGCTATCTTTATCGCCGTCGGCACGCCGACACGGCGCGGGGATGGTCATGCGGATTTGTCATATGTCTATCAGGCGGCGAGGGATATTGCGAACTACCTCACCGAAGATCACTTCACAGTCGTTGTAACTAAGTCGACAGTGCCTATCGGTACTGGTCGGGAAGTTGAAAAAATTATTCGCGAAACAAATTCTAAGGCAAATTTTGCTGTAGCTTCAAATCCAGAGTTTTTACGTGAGGGTTCAGCCATCGGTGACTTTATGCGTCCTGATCGTGTGGTCTTTGGCACAAACAACGCGAAGGCGGCAGAAGTAATGAAGGCTCTTTATAGGCCGCTGTACTTGCTGGAGACGCCTATCGTTCAAACGACACTGGAGTCGTCGGAATTGACGAAATATGCAGGCAATGCCTTTCTTGCAACCAAGATTACCTTTATTAACGAAATGGCTGACTTGTGTGAAAAGGTTGGTGCTAACGTACAAGATGTTGCTCGCGGGATTGGTCTTGATGGCCGCATTGGCAAGAAATTTCTTCATGCGGGTCCAGGTTATGGGGGCTCGTGCTTCCCGAAAGATACGTTGGCTCTTGTCAAAACGGCTCAGTCTGTCGGCTCCCCTGTCAGGATCGTTGAAACGGTTGTCGATATTAATAACAAGCGCAAACAGAGCATGGCTGATCGTGTTATTGCTGCGGCCGGTGGAAGCGTTAAGGGAAAGAAGGTTGCCGTGTTGGGCGTGTCGTTTAAGCCTAACACCGATGATATGCGTGACAGCGTCGCTCTAGATGTTATTCCTGCCTTGCAGGCTGCTGGGGCAACGGTTCAGGCGTTTGATCCAGTTGCAATGAAGGAAGCCGAGCGGTTGTTGTCAGACGTCAAATGGATGAATGATACGTATGCTGCGTTAGCTGATGCTTCTGTTGCCGTCATTCTTACTGAATGGAATGAATTCCGTAGCCTTGACTTTGCGCGAGCCCAAAGCTTGATGGCTTCACCCATCCTTGTTGATCTTCGCAACATTTATAATCCCAATGAGATGGTTAATACGGGGTTCTCGTACACTTCTATAGGTAGGTAAAAGTTGGCAGGTTTTGATCTCGTTGGTGCAGGGGGGCCAAAACAGGAGACTTGGGGGGTATGTGATACTGGTTTGACTTAGCTCTACCTATTAAGTCATTGTTAGCTATAATATAAAGTTACTTTCCAAGGTTGGGGGTGCGAGTTCGAACCTCGTCACCCGCTCCAGCCTCTTTGTTATCGTTGATGTTTTAAGGGGTTAGCCCGACGCTGGTGCTTAGCTGCGTGTGGGGACGGACCTTTTCGCGCAGGCGACCTTTGCCGCCTTTTGCGAAGACGAACTTGGCGGCGCGCGTGCCGGCTTTGGTGTCCTGTGCACTGATCGCGACCATGTTCTTGTGGATCAGGTTCAGGATTTCCCTTTTTTTCCGTTCAGTGTTTTTCGAAGTGAACAACGTCGCATCGTTGTATTTGTTATAGGTATAGATCGCGGCGTCGAGGCCCGTCAGCGGATCGAAGCGCATGATCTTAGGCAGATCAAGATGTATTTGCCGCACGCTGGCCTTCAGCTTCTTTTCCGCTTTGAGTGGGCTTTCACCGATTTTGATTGCAGCGTTTCTATCACGGACAGCTCGGCGAGCTTCCCTCCATTGCGCGCGAAGGTGTGATAGAATGACGGATCCGTCTTCGGCTGGCGTAGGGGCCAGATCCTGCGTCGTCGTCTTGGACTGATTGGTCGTACCGGCGTTGGGACGGCGCGATCTGATGGGGGGCGGTACGAAAAATTTGACGGGGCCTTCGGCGGCGGTCGGAAGGGCGTGGCTCATCGAACCCAAAGAGGCCATGGTCGCACCTAACGTTGCGTGTGGCGTAAGCTGTGAGGTCGAGGAAAAGGACGGTAAGGGCGCGTTAGCTGCCAGCACCTTGCACATCATTTCGTTGGTGTGCCACTCGAAGACATTCTGCTTGTGCTGTCGCTGCCGTTCTATATCGTCGATGTGCATGGCATAGCTATGAGCCACGGGGGCATAAGCAAAAGCAAATCCAGCCGCCGCATCACTTGCAAGCAGCGTGTTGCCGTTCCTTTTTTCCTTAATAGATGAAGTCGGGACTGTGCCAAGATATGATGCATCCGCAAAGACCCATGGTGTTTGCTGTATGTCAGGTCTAGCCAGATCGGCATTGCGAAAAAAGCTGAAGCTGTCGGCGCGGAAAGGAATTTCCTTTTTGTAAGGCCAGGCTTCGTATTTTTCCAGCTTAGTGCCCTTGAAGCGTTTTTTCTGTTCGACATCAGAGTACCAATGCGTATTGAGCGTATAGATGGCCGAATGCTGATAAAGCCTTCCTTTATCTCGAAAGACGATAACGGCGACATCGTTAGGGATAGGGGTGAATTCGTCTTGGGGAACAGGGGTGAACTTCACGGCCTTCAGATTGGCGGGCAAGTCGATCGCATCGCTACTTTTAAGGGCGACCCCGCCAGCGCGAACGTGATCGACGACGTAATGGGTGCACATTCCGGTCATAGCCGAAGCGGCCTTCGCGGTTTTGTTGTCATAGGCGCGGGTGATGCGTGATTTGGCAAACTTAAAAATTTTAGTCGCAGCCATATTCGGTGCATTCGGATCAAGCTTGTTTGTCGCCTTGACGCGATAGGTTGCGAGTGGGGGAGGCTGCGCGACAAGGTTTTCGACCGGAGGATTTTTATAGACGTCAGCTGTTGTGAAAAGAGAGGCCAGTGCAGAGCGCGCTGAAAAAGGCAGAGCGAAAACCGCCGTCGCCAATACGGTAAAGGCAAATCTTTTTATGTAAGAGAACCACTTATTCATAATTCTCATTCCTAAAAAGGACAGCACTATGCTTTCTTGATACTATTCTGTTGGCTAATAATACTTTCAGCAAGAACTAAGGCGCGTCTTGGCGTTAACCATAAGTCGCCTGAAAGGCAGCCTTTTCAATAAAATCAGGTTAGAGGATTCTCGATATCGGCGGCGGGCGTTCCGATGGCGGTGGCATAGTGGCTCAGGACCTCGTGTAAACGCTGGGGGCGCACGGGCTTGTTGATGTAATCATCCATGCCGCTGGCGAGGCAGCGGTCTTTGTCGCCTTGCATGGCATCTGCGGTCAAGGCGATAATCGGGGTATGTTTATCAGTTCCCTTTTCAAGAGCGCGAATATGCTGGGTGGCTTCAAAGCCATCCATTTCCGGCATCTGGCAGTCCATAAGGATAACGTCATAAGTGTTGATCTTGACAAGCTGGACAGCCTCTTTTCCGTCAACCGCAAAATCCGAGGCACATTCCAGTTTCTCAAGGATCGTTTTCATCAGCAGCCGGTTGACGGGCTGATCCTCGACAAGCAGGACACGGAGGCCGGGATAGGTCTGATCCGTAAGACCTGTGAGTTTGACAGTGGGCGCATCAATTTTCGGATTTTCCGAAACAACGGTCCGTGTGACGAGGCCGATCGTGTCAAGCTCGCGCCGATGTTGCCACAGATAGTTCATCATGTCGTGGAGCTGTGAGGAAAAGACCGGCTTGGTAATAACGCCGGAGACAGCGCGGGCGTGAAGATCGCGGGCCTGAAGGGTCAGGCCGTGCGGCGCGCTGAGAAGGACGAGCAGATCCTTGGCTGCCGAAAGATCTTTGATGGAGTCGAGGATGGCGTTCCATTGTCCGGCTGGCAAGTCGGCATCGAGCAAAAGGAAGTGGTAGGGATCATTGGTGGCGATTCCGCTAGCCAAGGCCTTGACCACGGATTGGGAGTCGCTGAGAATGTCGGTCCGAACCCCCCACGCATCGAAGATTGCCATCAGGATATCGCGCGATGGCGGATAGGATTCAAGCAGCAGAACCCGAAGTTTTGTAAAGTCAGTCGAATCCGTCTCCCTTTCGATTTGATTGAGATCGGGATCAAGGTGGGTCGTGAACCAGAAGGTCGAGCCTTTGCCGATCATGCTCGTGACGCCGATTTCTCCCCCCATCAGACCGACCAGTTTCTTGCTGATGGTCAGGCCAAGGCCGGTGCCGCCGAACTTGCGGGTCGTTGATTCATGTTCTTGACTGAACTTGTTGAAAATATAGCAAAGCTTGTTTTCGGCAATGCCGATGCCGGTATCTTCTACTTCGATGCGGATCAGCGATTTGTCACTTGTCACGAGCTTGATACGCAAAATGATGTGACCGACTTCCGTGAACTTAAGGGCGTTACCAAGAAGGTTCATGATGACCTGCCGAAGCCGCAGGGGATCGCCCTTGACGTTGCGGGGCACCGCAGGATCAATATCCACTAAAAGCTTCACGCCACGATCGCGCGCTTTGGCATAAAGAAGGTCAGTAATAGCCTCGATCGTTCCTGTGAGACTGAAGGGTATCTTCTCAATGATCAATTCGCCAGCTTCGATCTTGGAGATGTCGAGGATGTCGTTGATAATATCCAAAAGACTTTCTGCCGACTGGCGGGCGATGTCGATCCATTCGCGTTGCTGCTTGGATATTTCCGTATCGAGGACGAGGGTAAGCATGCCCAGCAAGCCGTTCATCGGCGTACGGATTTCATGGCTCATGTTCGCCAGAAAATCGCTTTTAGCGGCATTGGCGGACTCGGCATCGTTTTTCGCCTGTTGCAAGGCGATTTCATTTTGCCTGCGCTCAATGACAAGGGCCAACTGGTTGCCGACTTCCTTGAGAATATCCAGAAAGTGAGGATCGACTTTGCTGAGACGGTTTGTGAAAAACTCGAGAATATAGGTGGCTTTACCGTTGAGCAGGATAGGAAAACTGAGACCTGACTTGATAGCGGGCATGGGGAGCTTTTGAAGACGGGGCGAGTCCGAGACTTCCTGCGCATCACCGACCCATATGGGGGAAAGACGCTCCCAGGCCCTGCCCGGCAAGCCCTGACCTTCGAGGAATACCGTTTCTTCGGTCACAGCAATAAACTCGCCAAAGCGCGACGTATCCTTGGCAAACCATATCTTGGTGGAGCGCAGAATATTCTTCTTTTCATCGACGGCATAAGCGTGGCCTAACGGAAATCCGATATAGTTGGCGACAAGCTCAAGAACCGTCGTTATGGCAATGCGAATATCCGATGTCCGGTTTGCCGTGGCAGCCACGCTTTTCAAAAGAGCCGTCGTGCGAGCCTCCTGTTCGGCTTGCTTGCGGGCCATGATGATTTCTTTTTGGGCTCTCTCCATGCTTTGCACATAACCAGCGAGCTGCATTTCCATATATTCTTTTTCGGTAATCCGCATCGCCAGATTGCTTCGGGTGGCTTCAAGCTCGCTTTGCCAGCGGCGGATGCTGCGCAAGGCATAGAACCACGCGAGCAAAAGAAAGCTGCCACCGGCGAAAACCAAATAAATGCTGGTGTAAATGTTTTTGGCGAGATCAAGCAGCCGTTCTTGTGAGGAGCGTAGTGACGTGTTCGTCAGCGCCAGCAGCGATTCGGAATAGGCTTGCTTGGCTGTCGCATAATGGTCGCTTTCCATAATGCTGCGTGCTTGGTCGGTCTCGGCCTTTCTCAGGTGGCGAAAGATCTCGGACTCGATGGTTTCTATGGTGTCATGTTGTGTCGATGCGCTGGCCGCAGAGGACGATCCTGCGTGCTCGCCATTCTCGTCACTCGACATGATGCGTTGCAGGATGAAGTTAAGATAGCCAGCATTGTTATAATAGGTATCAAACCAGCTTTGTTCCTGTGTCACCGTGCTCATATTCAGTGCGCGGTATTGCGCGCCATCAAGATAAAGAATCTCCTGACTAAGCTGGCTTGTTTCCAGATCATAGCGTATGCGGTTTGTCAAAAAGGAATAAACGTAGGCGCTGCTGGCCCCAACCCACAAGATTCCCAGAAGGGTCATCACCATTGAAAAGATCAGGAGCCGTCTGGGAAAACTATTAAGAGTCCCTTCGCTCGTGGCTTGGTTGTCTTTTCTGTTGGCGATGATTTGCAGAATCAGGATAGCGATGATGACGCCAAGAACAAAGCCAAGCATCGTCAGGCCTGATAAAGGCAAATCGGTAAAGGAGGTAAGGATCGACGGTGAAGTCATTGGAAATCGTTTCAATGTGAAGTTGTATATGGAAATCTAGTCGATCTATTCTTAATGGCAGTTTAAAAATACGGGAGTATTTATCTTGGCCGCCGCCCGTTTTTTATGTTCAACGCTTTTACGATAAAGTAATAATAGTTTTCTAAGACATCATATCGGACATTGGCTGCGAGGGTGGTATGCAGAGTTTGGCATTGGCTGGCGGAAAGGACGAAATCGAGAGTCTCCTCGATCGGGTCATCGCGTTTGACCCGCATTTCCTGCTCCTTTTCGCGGCTCCCTCCCTTTTACAGGACGAAGCGATTAAACGGCTGATTTCCTTTAAGCTTGAAGGGCGCCAGTTTATTGGCTGTTCGACTGCGGGCGAGATCAGCGCACAGGGGCATCTGGCTAACACTCTTTCGATTTTGGCTATGCGTTTTGATGCGACCGAGGTCAGGACGGCAACGGCAACGGTTTCTTCTTCCGCTCAATCGACGCAGGCGGGGGTCCAGCTGGCCGAATCGCTCAAGGGACCAAAGCTTCAGGGGGTGATCGTCTTCACCCCCGGTATAGGCGTGAACGGCGACCACATTGTCGAGGGGATCGTCTCGTCGCTGGGACGCCAGATTTCGTTATCAGGTGGCTTGGCGGGCGATGAAACGGCGTTCAAGTCGACCCAGACGATCTGTAACGGCGACTTTTACACCGACCGTCTCGTCGCTGTCGGCTTTTATGGCGAAGCGATTGTCTTAAGCACGGGATCGGAAGGCGGCTGGCGGACCTTTGGTCCGGCCCGTCGCGTGACCAAGAGCGTCGATAATGTTCTCTATGAACTTGATAACAAACCGGCTCTTCAATTGTATAAACAGTATCTCGGCGAAAAGGCGCGCCAACTCCCTGCAAGCGGGCTGGCCTATCCTTTCGCCTTGTTGCGTGATGATCGCACAACATCCGGCTTGATCCGCAGTGCCTTAAACATCGACCATGAAAACGAGGCCCTTGTCATGGCCGGTAATGTCCCCGAAGGGGCAAAAGTTTGCCTGATGCACGCCGACGTCTTTGCCCTGACCCAAGGCGCGGCTCAGGCGGCAGCCGAAGCCTTGAGGACTCACGACGGGCCGGAGGAAAACGGCTGTGCGCTGCTTGTCTCCTGTGTCGGGCGTCGCATGGTCTTGGGGATTGATGTCGATGACGAGGTCGAGGCTGTCGTCGATTCTTTTCTGCCGGGAACGCCGCTGGCTGGTTTCTATGCCTATGGCGAGATTTGTTCGGCCGGCACGTTGGGCAAGGCCGAATTGCATAACCAGACGATGACCATCACCTATATAACCGAGCGGAGAGGCTGATGTTACGGTCGCGTCGTCTTGTACGCCAGTTCTCCAAATTGCTGGGCTTCGAAGATGCAGAGGCCCGATTTCTGGAACTGAAAAAAGTTCTGGAAGACAAGAACCCAGTGCTGGCGGATGTCTATGGCGGGATGCTTGGCCAGTTGCCGAACTTCTTTGACAGTATTGAACAGGTCTATCAGCAATATGAAGAAAACGTGCGGATGGCTTTGCGGAATCTGGAACTGAGTTCCGGTGAGCTGAATGACGCGAATTATACGCTTGAAGAGCTGAATATCGCGATCAACGCGATGCTTGATACGTTGGGGCAGGGGCTCCTTTTCTTTGACGAGAAAGGGGTTTGTTCCGATGTGTTTTCGCGTGCCTGCCTGACGCTGCTTGAAACGAACCCGTCCGGCAAGAACATCACCGACATTTTGCGCCTATCGCCCGAAAACCGGAACGTGTTTATCGAGCTTTTGCACATTCTGTTCTCGCGCAAAAGCCAATTGACCTTTGACGAGGTTATGTCGCTGGCTCCGTCCTCGTATGCCCACAGTCAGGATCTCTTCGTTAAACTTGGCTATAAACCCGTTTACGATGCTGGCGGTGAGTTGGTGCGGATCGTTTTGATCGCGACGGACCAGACGGGCGAACGGACGGCCATGCAAAAGCTGGTTGAGGGAACCCAAGCGCAAGAAGCCCTGATCGCCGCCAAGGAGGTCGCGGAGCGCGCTACCGCTGCCAAAAGCGATTTTCTGGCCAACATGAGCCATGAAATTCGTACGCCGATGAATGGCGTTTTGGGCATGTCGGACCTGCTTTTGGATACGGAGCTGACTCACGATCAGCGCGGCTGGGTCGAAGCCATCAAACGCTCGGGCGAGAACCTGCTCGACATCATCAACGATATCCTTGATTTCTCGAAAATCGAAACGGGCAAGATCAAGCTAGAGCGCATCGACTTTGATCTTTTCACGCTCCTCAATGAAGTCACTGATCTTGTCGCGCTCAGGGCGCAGGAAAAGGGCCTTCAATTGCTTGTGGATTTGCCGCTTGGTGAGCAGCGTTTCCTCTCCGGTGATCCCGGGCGGTTAAGGCAAATCCTTCTTAATCTCGTCGGCAACGCCGTCAAATTTACCGAGGTCGGTCATGTCGTGATCCGCCTTCGCGTGCATCAGGAAGCCCCGCGTAAATATCGGGTCCAGTTCATCGTCGAAGATACCGGCATTGGCGTTCCTCCAGAAAAACTCAACTATATTTTCGATAAATTCTCCCAAGCCGAGGAAGCCACAACCCGCAAGTTCGGTGGCAGCGGGCTGGGGCTTGCTATCTCCAAGGGGCTGATTTCCCTGATGGATGGTTCGATCAGCGTGACCAGCCACGTTGGCAAGGGCTCGCAGTTCATGGTCGAAGTTTTTCTTGGCGGTGCCGAAGGCGGCGCGATCCCCGAATTTGTCGTCTCCAGCTACAATCTCAAGAACGTGCGTTGTCTCGTCGCCGACGAGTCCCAGACGGCGGTGGATATTCTGGACTCTATGCTCAAATTCTGGGACATGCGCGTCGATTCCTGTTCAACCCTGCTTGATGCCAAAAGCATGATCGATCAGGCCGCGCAGTCGGACGATCCCTATCGCTTTGTTTTCTCCGATTACCGGCTGCGCAGCGGCGAGACGATGGAGCTTGTCAAACGGATCAAGCCGCTTGAGATCGGTGCCCATCTGCATTTCATCATGCTTTCGGCCTATGGCCAGGTTGTGAATACCGAGTTTGCTTCCAAGAACGGTTTCTCCGGCTATCTCCTGAAACCGTTTTATCCCGACCATCTGCGTGGCATGTTGCAACTTCTTTTGGAGGCCGAGGAAGAAGGGGAAAAGATGACCGTCGTGACGCGGTCTCTTGTGAGCAGCATGGCCCAAACGGGCAGGGCTGGCCGCCGCATCAGGCCTGACATGTTCCCGGAGGTCAAGGTGCTGGTCGTTGAGGATATGAAGATCAACCTGATGCTGATCACCAAAATCCTTGAAAAACATGGTTGCCAGGTCTTCGCGGCGATGAACGGGGTGGAGGCTCTGGCTCAAACCCGCAGCAGGCACTTTGACATCATCTTTATGGATTGCCAGATGCCGGAAATGGATGGGTTCGAAGCAACGGCCTGTATCCGTAGCGATGAAACCGACGCCGGTCGCCATACGACGATCGTCGCGTTGACTGCGGATGCCATGATCGGCGACCGTGAAAAATGCCTGCGGGCCGGTATGGACGATTATCTGAATAAGCCCTTGCGACAGGAACAAGTGACCCAAGTCCTGACCAAGTGGATCAAACGAAGTTGAATAATACCAACCCGTGAATGAAAAGACTCACGCCCCCCCCCTGCGTCATCGCGAGGAGCGCAGCGACGTGGCGATCCAGTCCCCAAGTTTCCAGCAGCAGGACTGGATTGCTTCGTCGGCCAAGGCCTCCGCGCAATGACGCAGGGGGGGGGCATTTACGGGTTGGCATGACTGTGTATGCAGAAGTTTTCTCTTAAGGAGTCCGTAATCTTTTAGGGGCAAGAAAACAAGGGACATCTTTCGTCAAGAGGAGGGCGTATGTTCGATATCGATCCTGTTTTGCTGGCGCGGATTCAATTCGCCGCCAATATCACGTTCCACATCGTCTTTCCATCGACGACCATTGCGCTCGGCTGGGTTCTCTTTTACTTCAAGAAACGCTTTGCCAAGACGGGCCAGTCCTTGTGGATGGAGGCCTATTTCTTCTGGACGAAGATTTTTGCCCTTTGCTTCGCGCTGGGCGTCGTGTCGGGCATTACCATGTCCTTCCAGTTCGGCACCAACTGGCCGGGCTTTATGAACACCGTCGGCAATATCGCCGGACCGCTGCTGGGTTATGAAGTCCTGACCGCCTTCTTCCTTGAAGCGACCTTTCTGGGCATCATGCTCTTCGGCTTCAAACGCGTTCCGGCAGCTGTCCACACGCTGGCGACCTTTCTTGTTGCCGCAGGGACGACGGTTTCGGCCTTCTGGATTCTCTGCCTCGACAGCTGGATGCAAACGCCGGTTGGGTACGAGATGATCGACGGCGTCGCCCACGCCACTGACTGGTTCGCGATCCTGTGGAATCCCTCCTTGCCGTACCGTCTGGTCCATATGTTGCTGGCCTCCGGTTTGACGGCAGCCTTCCTCGTCGCCGGAGTCTCTGCCTATCGCTGGCTGCGGTTTGACCGCACGGCCTCGGTGATGGCCGCTCTGAAAACAGGCGTCTATCTGGCCGCGCTCCTGATCCCGATCCAGATTGGTGCCGGCGATATGCATGGCCTGAACACCTTCGAGCATCAGCCCCAGAAAGTAGCGGCGATGGAAGGGCTGTGGGACACGACCAAGGGCGCGCCATTCGTGATCTTCGCGTGGCCCGATGAAGCCGCGAAGACCAATCGCTATGCTTTGGAAATCCCGAACGCCTCGAGCCTGATCCTAACTCATAAACTGGACGGCGAGGTGAAAGGCTTGAACGATTTCAAGCACCATCCCCCCGTTGTACCGGTCTTCTGGAGCTTCCGCCTGATGGTCGGGCTGGGTGGGCTCATGCTCCTGATCTCGTGGAGTGCTGCCTATCTCCTGAAAAAGAAAGGCGACCTCACGCCGTTGGTTGCCAAAGGTCTTGTCGCCATGACCTTTTCGGGCTGGCTGGCCACCATTCTGGGCTGGTTTGTCACCGAGATTGGACGTCAACCGTGGCTGGTACAGGACCTCCTGCTGACGTCAAGCGCGGCGTCCAAAGTACCCCCATCGATGATCGGTATCTCGCTGACGCTCTATATCGTTTTGTATATCATCTTGATGACGGCTTTCCTCAAAACGCTCTTCCATCTGGCTCGCAAGGCCGCGCCCGCAACGGCAGCTTCGTAAGGAAAGGATCTTCCCATGGAAATCTTCGAAAATGGACAATGGCTGCCGCTGGTCTTCGCGCTGTTGCTCGTCGTCTCCGTCTTGGTCTATGCTGTCCTTGACGGCTATGACATCGGCGTCGGCATCCTGACCCGCTTTAGCACGGGCAAGGAACGCGACACGATGATCGCTTCGATCGGTCCCTTCTGGGATGCCAACGAAACATGGCTCGTCCTCGCCGTCGGCTTGTTGTTGATCGCCTTTCCCAAGGCGAACGGCATCATCCTGACGAATCTCTACCTGCCGACTTGCCTGATGCTGGTCGGGTTGATTATTCGTGGTGTTTCCTTCGACTTCCGCGCGAAGGCACAAGACCAATACAAGGAAGCATGGAACACGGCTTTTGCCGGAGGGTCGTTTCTCATGGCGATGACACAAGGCTATATGCTCGGTTCCTATATCCTTGGTTTTGAGCACGATATGGTCGCCGTCGTCTTCTGTCTGATGGTCGGTTTCTTCATTGCCTCGGCCTACAGCCTCATCGGGGCTTCGTGGCTCATCATGAAGACCGAAGGCGAGCTCCAGAAAAAAGCCGTCGTCTGGGCCAGCAAGGCCCTGCGCGGCATGGCTTTGGGGATCATCCTCGTCTCCTTGGCCTCGACGATGGCCAGTACCTACGTCTACGACCGCTGGTTCACTTACCCGAACGTCTTGATGGTCCTGCCCATCCCGCTCCTGACAATCCTCCTGGTCTGGCGTATGGATCGCATCTTGACCCGCGAGATGTGCAATCAGCCTCAAGCCGGTTGTTGGCGTCCCTTTGCGATGACCATCGGGCTGTTCGTGCTCAGCCTGTCGGGCCTGTGCTATAGCTTTTATCCCTATATCGTTCCGGGCCAGCTCAAGATCGTCGATGCGGCCAGCGCGCCGGAATCCCTGATGTTCATTCTGGTCGGAGCCTTGATTGTCTTACCGCTTCTGATCGGTTATACCTTCTATGCCTACAAGGTGTTTCACGGAAAGACTCAGGAGCTAAGCTACGACTGATACCGGTCCAGCTTGTCACAAAAAGCCTGTTTCCTTTTCGGGAAACAGGCTTTTTTGATAACCGGAGATAAACAAAAAATGGCACCGAGCAGCCTTCCAGATTACAAGAATCTTCTCGACGACCTCGTCAAACAGGCTACCCGAAACGGAGCCGATGCTGCCGATGCCATTCTGGCGCAAGGCAAGTCCGTCAGCGTCGCCTGGCATAACGACAAGATCGAGTCCGTTGAGCATGCCGAAGGCGGCGACCTTGGCCTGCGCGTCCTGATCGGCAAGCGTCAAGTCATTGTCTCCACGACCGATCACTCGCCCGCCGCGCTACAGGAACTTGTCTCCCGCGCCATCTCGATGGCCAAAGTCGCGCCGGAAGACCCCTATTGCGGCTTGGCCGATACCGCCGACATCACCACAGCCTCGGGGGCTGATAACCAGATGGCCGACGCCTACGAGATCGACGTGGATGCCTGCGTCGCCCGCGCCCGCGAGGCCGAGGCCGCCGCTCTGTCCGTCGAAGGCGTCACCCAGTGCGAAAGCACGAACGCTGGCGGCAGCGCATCGCATGTCTATCTGGCGGCTTCAAACGGCTTTTGCGGCGATTATGCCCGCACCGACTATTGGATATCCGCCGCTGCCGTCGCCGGTTCCGGCACGGCCATGATTCAGGATTACGAATACGACATACGGGTCTTGCAAAAAGACCTGCCCGATGCCGCTGCCATAGGCCGCAAAGCAGGCCAGCGTGCCGTCAGCGGCCTGTCCCCGCGCAAGATGCCGACAGGCAAAGTCCCCGTCATCTTCGACCCACGCGAAGCCCGCAGCCTTCTGGGCACCTTCGCCGGAGCCATCAACGGGGCCGCCATTGCGCGTGGCACAAGCTTCCTGAAGGATTTTATGGGCAAGCAGGTGTTCGCCTCTGGCCTCTCTATCATCGACGATCCTTCCATCCCGCTGGGCCTGCGGTCCAAGCCCTTTGACGGCGAAGGCATCACCCCGCACAAACGCGCCATGGTCGAAGACGGCATCCTGCAAAGCTGGTTTCTGGACCTGCGCTCGGCCCGTCGCCTCGGCCTGAAAAGCACGGGGCATGCCAGCCGAGGCACCTCCTCGATGCCGCGCCCCTCGCCAACCAACCTTTACTTGCAAGCGGGGAGGCTTTCACCGCAGGACCTCATGCAAGACATTGCCAGCGGCTTTTACGTCACCGAGTTGATGGGCGATGGCATTAACGATGTCACCGGCGACTTTTCGCAAGCCGCCCGAGGCTTCTGGATCGAAAACGGCCAGATAACCTTCCCCGTCAGCGAAATGACCGTTGCAGGCAATCTAAAGGACATGTTCCTTAACGCCATCCCCGCCAGCGACCTGACCCTGCGCTTTGGGATCGACGCGCCAACCCTGCGGATCGAGGGGCTAACCGTCGCCGGAGTCTGATAAAAAGGGTTAAAACGATCAGGGAACTGTTGACGAGCCGCGCGGAAGTCGTTAAGAGCTACCATCCGCAAGCGCCCAAAGTATAAAAGGGCCGCAAGCCGTTGTAGCTCAGCGGTAGAGCAGGGCTTTCGTAAAGCCAAGGTCGGGAGTTCAAATCTCTCCAACGGCACCATTAAACGAAAAGAGCACCCGTCAGGGTGCTTTTTTCGTTTAAGCCAACAAGCGCATGAAAGCGGCTGCGCTCGTTGGACTTACGGTCTCGGCGAAGCCGCATCCGCCTGATTGGCCTTCAGCTTGTCCATGAAGAAGCTGGCGGGAAACTGGCTTGTGAACCGACGTATGGGGCCAGAGGTAGCGGCATCCATGCAGGATTGATAGAGGTCATAAGCCGTCATTACATCGGCATCGGCAGCCGTTTCGGCAACGGGGGAGAGGCCCCACTGGCTCGTGACACGAACTGGCGCTTGGGCACTGAAAATATCCGTCGTTTTGATAACAGCCTTGGTTTCGCCGACGACGCGTGAATGACCGTTGGCGTCACGGAATTCGAGATAATCTTCCTTAAACGTCACGCCAATCTTGCCAGTGGAATCATTCGCTTCGATATCAATGCGTGTGCGGTGATCCGAAGTGCCGGCCTCGACGCTTTTATCCGTGAGCGTATAGAAGGGCATGCGGGGAATGTACTCAGGGCGTACGCGCTTCATGACTTCTTGAGCGCAAGACTCGCTTTGATCGATGACACAGGCGGCATACGCGCTGCCTGTGTAACGAGCGCAAACCTCTTCGTTGCCGAAGTCGGGAGGCGTTGGCTCGGTTGCATGAGTGGGGCCGGTTAGACAAAGAGAGATCGCTGCCAGATGAAGGGCGCGCAACAGGAGAGAGCGTGAACGCATAAGAATACCTTTTCTATAGTGGTGGCGTATGATCGAGCAACCGTATATCCATTGTATGCACCTTGAAGATGAAGCGGTGGTACGCTGTTTCAACAACCGCGGCATCCCCGCGAAAGCGGAATCCACCGTTATCGCATGGGATTTCTTCAAGATGGTGATTCCCGCTTTCCTGCTACGCCAAGGGGCTACGCAGGACTTGGAACAAAACCCTGCGTAGTCCAAAAGACGAAGCACGGGGCGCAGGAATGAGGCAACTTTTATACAGGCACCCATGTTTATAGTGCAGGCAGTATAGCCCTGTTTATTAGTTGCGCACCATTTTGTTTGCGTAACATTCCAGCCTGCAAAAAGGGCCGAATACGCGACAGATAGGGCTCAACCGTTGCAAAAAAGTCGATTTTCAGCCTTTTGGACAGGATAGGTATCGACAGGCCCCTTTTGAACCTTTAGAACATATGGAATCGCGATTCTATCTGGGTGTAGCCCTATCCATGTCTTCGTCCAAACGTTTATTGACCTGTCTTAAGATCAGCAGCCTGACGCTCGCGCTGGCGGCGTGCCCGGCTGCCGGGGTTTTGGCCCAAGCTTCGGTCGAAACCTATATTGATCAAGCGGTTCCTGATGCTGTTGATCCCAACCTCATGCCTGAGGGCATGGTCTGGAACCGGCCGCTTAAAGCTGGCGAGATGGTGCTGCCGCGCCTGACGAAGCCTGCCGAAAAGAAGGCGGCTCAACCGGCTCCACGTTTGCCGGTGGGCGAATTGAAGGCACCGTTATTGTCGACAAGCAAAAAAGCCGTTCAAGCCCCACAGGCCGCCAGCAGCACGACGAGCACGCAAAGCATGATGCTGTTGCAGGGGATGAAATCTGCCCTGAAGCAAGCGGGCCAGAATTCCGATATTCCCCCGTCTCAGAATGTCGCCATCGATCCGGCCCAAATGGGCAAGGATGTTGCGACGTCGAACGAGCTTTTGCCCTCGCTGAATCAAAAGGGCGTGGTTACCGCCAAGGGGACTGGGGACGATTCGTCACCCTCTTACGTCAAGGGGCAGGAGCCCAAGGAACTTCTTTCTGGTGTGGGGCCCGCTGTCCGTCCGTCCAAGGACGGCGAAGATGGCTATATGGACATCGTTTTCCCGTCTGAAATGGCTGCGGCCAAGGGCGTTGAGACAACAACCAAAAGCGCGGGGACCGATTCAGGTCCGAAGGCAACCGAGCTGGACGAACAACCCTTGCCGCTTGAATCTGCCTCGACCAAGAAAAGCAGTGAGCCGGGCTTGCTTGAGCGTATGGCCAAGCCCTTTAGCAGTATCTTTGGCAAAGAGGTCGAAGACAAAGAACCCGCCAAGAAGGAAGCGGCGGCTCCAGCTGCCGAGGCGAAGACGGCTCTTTCCGACGAGCCATGCGTTGAGTCCGTGACCAAATGGACCCGCCCGTGCGCTGAAGGCGGCTATCCGGCCCATTTCACCGGCGAAATCACCGGCGAGACTCGCAAAGCCTGTCCGTCCGGCACCGTCAAGGATGTTTGGCTGACGAATACCTGTGCCGAAAAGGGAGCGAAGCTGCCGTCACTGGCTGCTGGAGTGGCTCCGGCACCGCAAAGTGCGCCGGTTTCGACGGTCGAGTCCGCTCTTTCCAGCTCGGCTATACCTGTAACGATGGCGCAACCCGAGCCGGATACAATGGTGGACGGTGGTTGTGGCGTTGCCAACGGTTTGGCCAGTGAAGCGAAGCCTGCGGGCGATTTGTGTTCGCAAGGCGAGGCGACGGCTGTTCTGGGCACGGGGCCGTGGCGGTGGAGCTGTAAGGGCCGTCGTGGCGGGATGACCGTCAGCTGTGCCGCGCCGGTTGCGCCGCCCAGCGACAAGAGCAAGGATAAAGCCGGATCGGGCGGGATGAGTCCCGAAACCGATACGCTGCTTCAAGTCGGCCAGTGCGGCAGTGCCGAAGGCGCGGCCAGCGAACAGCCGCCAGCCGACAATCTCTGTGCCAAGGGAACAGCCAGCCGCGTGAACGGCTCTGGCCCGTGGACATGGGCTTGCTCCGGCAGCAATGGCGGTGGCGCGGCGGCCTGTATGGCCCCGCGTAAAACCAATGGTGAATGTGGCAGTGCGGATGGTGTTGGCTTTGATGTCCTGCCGTCACAGGGCCTTTGCCAGTCCGGTTATGCGAGTGCTGTGACGGGTGAGGGGCCGTGGAACTGGACCTGTTCCGGCCTTTATGGTGGCAGCGCGGCAACATGCTCCGCCAAACTAAAGGTCAATGCGATTTGCGGGCCTGCCTCCATGCGTGGCCACCTTGCCTTGCCAAAGGACGGTCTGTGCAATGTCGGAAACGCAACGGCTATCACGGGTAACGGGCCTTGGGCTTGGTCCTGCGAAGGGGCTTTGGGCGGCGCGACCGTTCGTTGCGCGGCACCGATCTCGCAAGACGGCGTGTGCGGCAGCATGAATGGCACGATGGTCGAAACGGCTCCGGCGAAGGATCTGTGCTCTGTCGGTACCTCGACCCGCGTGACGGGCAACGGGCCGTGGAGCTGGAATTGCGCTGGTGTGAGCGGCGGGAATACGGTCAGTTGTACGGCACTCAGCAAAACGGCGGGGGCGGCTGTGCCCCAAGCCAATGGCGCGAAAGTGTCGTGCGGCGCGGCATCCGAAACCTTTACCAAACCGTCTGACAAACTTTGCGTCGGCGGTAAGGCGACCCCTGTCGAAGGGGAAGGGCCGTGGACGTGGAGCTGTGAATCCGGTGCGGGACAATCAATCAGCTGTTCGACCCTTGAAGGTGCGGACGGTGTTTGCGGCGCGGCTTCGGGTGTGAAAGCGATGACGGCTCCGGATCATGAGCTGTGCTCGTCCGGTCTGCCGACCGAGGTTATCCCTTACGACAACACCACATGGCGGTGGAGCTGTAAGGGCGGCGTGAATGCCAAGAGCATTGATTGCTCGGCCCCGATGGCGGTTTCGACGGTGGCCCAGCCACGCTGTGGTACGGCGCATGGCATGGGCTTTGCCGATAAACCCGATTCCGGTTTGTGCGAAGTCGGTAAGGCTTCCTCTCTAAAGGGAAGTGGGCCGTGGGGCTGGACTTGCGCCGAAGGTAAGGCCAAAATCACCTGCGAAGCCCTGCGCACGATTGAGGGAACCTGTGGAAATGCCAATGGATCGGTCGTGCGGACGGCTCCGGCCTCTGGTCTGTGCACCACGGGTATGCCGACCGAAGTGACGGGGGCGGGCCCATGGATGTGGAGCTGTGTCGGTGTGGGTGGTGGCGGCAGTGCCAGTTGCTCGGCGACATCACAAGCCGATACCAAGGTGGATGGCGTTTGCGGTGCTTCGTCCGGTGGTTCGACGACTGATAAACCCTCGGTCAGCCTGTGCGACAGCGGCATGCCCAGCACCGTTTACGGCGAAGGGCCGTGGACATGGACCTGCTCCGGTATGAATGGCGGCTTGGCGGCAACCTGCGCGGCGAACCGCGTGGTGCCAAAGGCACCGCCACCGCCGGGACCGAAGGTCAACGGTGTCTGTGGTTATTCCAACGGCGTTGCCTCGCTTGTTGAACCGGAAGATGGTCTTTGCTCGAACGGGATGGCGACAGCCTTGAGTGGCAGTGGTCCGTGGAACTGGAGCTGTATCGGGGCCAATGGCGGGATGACCGTCAGCTGTACCTCGCCGCTTCAGCCGCCAGCCCCCATTGTCGGTGAGTGCGGTTCTTCCACCGGCGTGCCGACGCTGACAACGCCGAAATCCGGCCTGTGTGCCGCCGGTATCTCTAGTGCCGTCAGCGGCAAGGGTCCGTGGACGTGGAGCTGCTCTGGCACCAACGGCGGTGGCGCGGTCAGCTGTGTTGCGCCTTTGGCGGGCAAGGGCAGTTCGACCCAGTCTATCCCCTCGATGGTGACCCCGTCTCTGTCTTCGGGCAACGAGGCTCCGGCTCCGAAGGCTGCGCCTGTCGGGCTTGTGACTCCCCAATTGTCGAGCTCGGCTTTGCCCGCGATGAAGCCCGGCACGGTGCCTGATTTGAAGGTCGTCAAGAAGGACGCCGACAAGGCCAAGACAGGTAAAGATTCCAAGACGGCCAAGAGCAAGAAGGTGGCAGGCGACGATGAAGCTGATTTGACGGCTGCCGCCGCGTCCATGGCGCGTGATGAGATCGAGGCTCCTTTGGTGGCCCCTGAGCTGCCGGAGGGTATCGAGCCCTTGCCACCACCGCCGTTGCGTGAAACGGCCAAGCCTGTCCCCGGGCAAAAGGCTCCTGTTCTTGACAGCACAGGCAAGCCTGTCGCTGGGGCGCGTCTTGTGCTTGATCCAGAGCTGACAACGATTTCCTTTGCCGGTGGATCGGACCAGCTTGACAAGGAATCCGTCGAGATCGTCGAGAAGCTGACCAAGGTTCTGATCGCCAACGGTCAGGCGCGGATCACGCTGACGGCCTATGCCGACACGTCGGGCGAACGCTCGCCGCGCGATGCGCGTCGCCTGTCCCTGAACCGCGCTTTGACCATCCGCGACTTCATGACCAGCAAAGGCCTGTCCAGTGGTCGCGTCGATATCCGCCCGATGGGGGCCAATGTCCCCAGTGGCGACATGGACCGCGTTGACGTCAAGGTCAACTGATCGACCGGATTATATATTCTATGGCCGATGAAACGGCGCACAACGTCAATCGCGTGGCGCGCAGTGCCGCGGCGATCCAGCTTGCCTTGCCGAAGCTGGAACCAGCGTAGGCAGGTCCCCAAGTTTTCGGCAGTAGGACTGGATCACCACGTCGCGCTATCGCGCTCCTCGTGATGACGATTTGCCGCGCTCCCTTCGGTCGCTCGCAAGGACGAAGACGGCGCGACTCGTGAGTCATTTCAACGGGTCGTTGGTATTCAGGCGAGAAGTTTTTGCTGATGCGGTTTTGTTTGATCTGATCGCGACAACTTCCTGCTTCACATTGTGGGGGAAATCAGGGTAGGATTCAGCTCTTACCGACTCATTCTCACCCTGTTCTTTCGTGGTCCCTATGAAAATTGCTGTTCTTCAGGAGAGGCGTCCCTTCGAAAAGCGTGTGGCGGCGACGCCCGACACGGTCAAGAAGTACAAGACGCTGGGCTATGACGTGACCGTGGAAACAGGGGCGGGCGTGGCCTCGGCTCTTTTGGACGCGCAGTATCAGGCCGCCGGTGCCGTCATCGCGCCGACTCCCGAGGCGACCGTTGACGGGGCGTCTGTTATTCTTAAAGTGCAGCGTCCGATGGCGGCGAATGAAGGCATCGACGAGCTGGGCATGATGCCGCGCGGGGCTCTTTTGATCGGGATGCTCAACCCCTATGCCGCGCTTGAGGATTTACAGGCTTATGCGAAGCAAGGCGTGGTGGCGATGTCGATGGAACTCGTGCCCCGTATCACGCGGGCGCAATCAATGGACGTTTTGTCCAGCCAGTCCAACCTTGTTGGTTATAAAGCCGTTCTGGATGCCGCCGAGCAGTTCGGTCGCGCGTTCCCGATGATGATGACAGCGGCGGGGACCGTTCCCCCCGCCCGCGTTTTCGTGATGGGGGCAGGTGTGGCGGGGCTTCAGGCGATTGCCACGGCCAAGCGTCTGGGCGCGATTGTTTCCGCAACCGACGTGCGTCCAGCTGCCAAAGAGCAGGTCCAGAGCCTTGGGGCCACGTTCGTCATGGTTGAAAACGACGAGACGAAGCAGGCCGAAACATCTGGCGGTTATGCCAAGGAAATGAGTGCGGATTACAAACGCCAGCAAGCCGCGTTGATCGCCGAGACGATCAAGAAACAGGATATTGTGATTTGCACGGCCCTTATTCCGGGCCGTGCCGCCCCGCGCCTTGTCTCGCGCGAGATGCTGCAATCCATGAAGACGGGTTCGGTCGTTGTTGATCTGGCGGTCGAGCAGGGCGGCAATTGCGAGATGAGCGAGGCCGGTTCGGTGGTTGAGTTCGACGGCGTGCGGATCATCGGCTATCGCAACATGCCAAGCCGTATTGCTGTCGATGCCTCGGCCCTTTATGCACGCAATGTCGCCAGCTTTGTTCAGCTTCTTTCCGCGCCGTCTGGTGGCGAGCTGGCGATTAACTGGGAGGACGAGATCGTCAAGGCGGTTTCTTTGACCCGTGACGGTTCCGTCGTGCATCCGCAGTTTCAGTCGGTTTCGTAAAGCGTATAAAAGTCAAGAGGGCAAGGATGAGCACAGAAAACCATCATAAAGTGCTTCAGACGCAGATCATTGCGCAATGGATCACCAGTCTTGCGATTTCCGTTATTTGCTGCGCCATTCTTTTCATCGTTTTTGCTGGCTATATCGTCAAGCTTCAAGATAGCAACAATCTTCTAACCGTCAAAATCGAGTATCTGGAAGAGAGATACAAGACGCTTGCCGACGAGGTCGCGCGCGTTCACCGCGCGCCGCAGATTGTTCAGATTATGGCGCGGCCTCCTGTATCTGTTGGTGAGGCTCCCATGGCTGTACCAACTCTTCTTGCGCCTGACGAGGCAGGGATGCTCCCTGCGCCCGCCGCGCCCACAGCGTCAGGAGGGGCGGAGCCCAAGGCGGCAATGCCTCACGCTCCTGCGCCAGAAACCTTTCAGCCCGCGCCGGTTGAACCTAAGCCTTCGCCTGTTGGCGACCAGACCTCCGTCAAGACCAGACCTCCTCTCACGTTTGAAAGCATGCATCCAGCCGTCATGCCTGCGCCATCCCCTACGGCCTTGTCGCCGGACACGGCGATCGGGAAAGGGCATCCGTCTGCGGGGATTGAGGAAGGGATTGTTGTCCCTGCCGACAGCGAGCAAGTTGATGCGCCCGCCACGATGGAACCTTCGCCTGCAAAAAGCCGGAACTTTACGACCAAGTCTTCCCCTTAATAGCTTTTGTGAGAAAAACGATGGACACAAACAAACTTTTTGACGGATTAAGTTCTTTGGCTGACAGGCAAAGGGAAATGGCCGATTACACGTCAGCCCTTGCCGATCAGGCCCAGAGCCTTGCGGTCAGCCACGGTGCGGCGGGTGGCGGCTTTTTCATCACGGGACTGACGGTTTTTGTTCTGGCCTGTTTCGTCGGCTATTACGTCGTGTGGCGCGTGACTCCTGCATTGCACTCGCCGTTGATGGCGGTGACTAACGCGGTTTCCTCTGTCATCATCGTCGGGGCCGTCATGGCCGCCGGGCTCAAGGCCTTGACCTTCTCCACATGGTTGGGGCTGGGGGGCGTGTTTCTTGCCTCTATCAATATCTTCGGCGGGTTTATCGTGACCCAGCGCATGCTTCATATGTACAAAAAGAAGGCGAAATAATCATGTCTCCTGCTTTGATCTCGATCGCATATCTCGTCTCCGGCGTTTTGTTCATTCTGGCCCTGCGCGGGTTGTCGTCGCCCGAGACGGCGCAACAGGGCAACCGCTTTGGCATGATCGGGATGGCGATAGCCATCGGCACGACCTTGCTGCTGCCTTCCGTTACCTCTTACGGGATGATCGCCATCGCCGTTGCGGCTGGCGGGGCGATTGGCGCGCTCGTGGCCCAGAAAATCAAGATGACGGCGTTGCCCCAGCTTGTTGCGGCGTTTCACTCGCTTGTCGGGCTTGCGGCGGTTCTTGTTGCGGCGGCGGCTTTTCTTGAGCCTGCGGCGTTCAACATGGTCGAGGCGGGGCGCATTCATATCTCTAGCCTGATCGAAGTCGGACTCGGGACCGCGATTGGTGCGATTACCTTTACGGGCTCTCTGATCGCGTTCGGGAAATTGCAGGGTATCATCGGTGGCAAACCGCTCTCCTTCAAGTTACAGCACCAGCTGAATTTGGCTTTGGGGATTTTGACGCTGCTTTTGATTGTGGCGTTGGTGCTCAGCCAGTCGCCGGTCGCGTTCTGGGCCATTGTCGCCTTGACGGCGGCTCTGGGGTTCCTGCTGATCTTGCCGATTGGCGGGGCGGATATGCCGGTCGTTGTCTCGATGCTCAACAGCTATTCGGGCTGGGCGGCGGCGGCCACGGGCTTCACGCTGGAAAGCCCGCTTTTGATCATCACGGGGGCCCTTGTTGGCTCGTCGGGGGCGATCCTGTCCTACATCATGTGCAAGGGGATGAACCGCTCGATCTTCAATGTCATTCTTGGCGGGTTTGGTAGCGATGGCGCAGCCGCCGGAGCGGCGGGCGGCGCGGCGGGTGATCGGCCTGTGAAGGCGGGCTCGGCAGAGGATGCGGCGTTCATCATGAAGAACGCCTCCAGCGTTGTGATCGTGCCCGGTTACGGCATGGCGGTGGCACAGGCCCAGCATGCGCTGCGCGAGATGGCGGATATACTGAAAGCAAACGGCGTGAAGGTGCGCTATGCCATTCATCCGGTGGCGGGCCGGATGCCCGGTCACATGAACGTGCTGCTCGCCGAAGCGAATGTGCCTTATGACGATGTGCTTGAGCTTGAGGAGATCAACCGCGATTTCGGAATGACCGACGTGGCCTTTGTCATCGGCGCGAACGATGTGACCAATCCAGCGGCCAAGACAGACCCGACATCGGCCATTTACGGGATGCCAATCCTAGATGTGGAAAAGGCCAAAACGGTGCTTTTCATCAAGCGGTCGATGGCCACGGGCTATGCGGGCGTTGAGAACGAGCTGTTCTTCCGCCCCAACACGATGATGCTCTTTGGCGATGCCAAGAAAATGTGCGAGGATGTTGTGAAGGCTTTGGAGGCTTGATCTCCTTGCAATCTATAGCGTATCTCAAATAAAATGGTCATCGAAGAGATACGCTATAAAGGCCGCGACGCGGCCCCGCGCCTTGTGGCGCGAAGCCCAGCGGCGTTTGAGCGACGCATAAAATGAGTCATTTTATGCAAGACAAACTGTATGTTGCCTCACTTGAAGCAGGCAAAGGTACAGGTGCCTTGTACTGAAGCGGAGTAGTATGCAGAACCAGCTACGCTTGCTGAGTCCTGATTGTTGACTTTGCAGTTAACAGAATCTCCCCAGTTGCCTGTCCCATTATAGCCGCTCATCAACATGAGCGTTTCACCGGCATTGCATTTGCAGGTCGTGTTCGCGCTTGCGCTGTTCGGCGTTGTGCATGACCCAAGATAGGTCAGCCCTTGATTCGGGTTTATCCAGCCTGAAGACGTGCAGAGTTCAATCTGTCCGCTGTTGTAACGCAGTGTGCCCTCTTTGGCCGCCGTGCAAAGCGCACCATCCATGCCGATTTTGACGCCAGATGCGACGGACAAACCGGAATTAATGGCGGTGCTGCCGCTTACATTCAACGTGCCCACAACCTCTAAGTTTGCTACTGGCGCATTTGTTCCGATGCCAACGCGTCCCGCATTATCGACGATAATACCGGTTTGGCATTTAATGGCTGTTGCGCCATCCCAGGTAAGGATGTTGCCGATGGCAGAAGCAGGGCATAGCGTACTTACTGTGCCGGACTGAATCGGAGGAAGCATTTGAATGCCTTGACTGAAGACTGGTGATGCAGCGCAGACCGCGATGAGGGTAGCTATGCTGCACATGGAAGCATGTTTGTTCATTTGCTTTATCCGTGTTCGGGTTGACCTTATGGGATCTGTCGCGGTTTATATTACTGGCAAATGATGTACCAATAGTTATGACCGCCCATGCCTACGTTAATTGTGTGAACTTCTGTCATAACCTTGCCTGTCGGGCAGGCCGCGCCGACATAGGTGCCTTCTGTGTCTTCATAGAACTCTCCGGACTTCCATGGCGTACCGACTCCAACGCGGCCGGACATGCGTTTCCAGACTTTGACTCCGCTGTCATCAAGAAGGCAGGCCATGATGTTTTTTTGATCTTTGTCCATCGTTGTTGTGCCGAGTGTAGTACACTCTTTATCCGGTCCGCCAAGGCAGGAAACCTGAGAGGTCGAGCTTGGATTGCATGCGGCCCATGCGGGCATCGCGGTGATCAAAATCAAGCCAGTGATGGCCCACAGTAAAGTGTATTTTCGGGTGCGCATAACGATTACTCCCAATCAAGAAAATCTTGTTTCATCGAGCCAGATGGCTTCTTTTATTTACAGTCAATGGACCAGTAGTTATGGCCGCCCATGCCGACATTTGTTGTGCTCATGCCCGTCATGATCTTGCCCGTGGGGCAGGTGTCGCCGACCCAAGTTCCCTCAGTATCTTCGTAAAATTGTGTGGTCGAGGACCAAGCGGTCTGACCGTCGTAGTCGTCAACCATGCTTTTCCACTCATAGTCTGTCCCGTCATCATTAAGGAGGCAGATGATAATGTTTTTATAGTCCAGCTGAACCACGCTGACCCCCAATTGGGAGGCTAAGCAAGGTTGGTCCACGCAAGACGGAGTTGATTGTGGGGAACAGGGCGGAGTTGGTGTTGCTGCTGGTGCGGGAGGGGATGAAGCGGGAGGGGAGAGATATGTCACCCACGTTCCGGTTGTGCCTTTGGTTTCCGCATCGCATACAATTTTTGTTTTAAAGTCGCCGTCAGTGTAGATTTTGGGAATGAGGTAAAAGCAAGGTTCACCCAAACAGATTTTACCAAATTTGGGAACGCAAAGAGCCCCTTTACTGGGGAGCGCAGCGTGTGCAGCTGTCACTGACAGAAGGAGGCAAAAGCTAGCGGCGAGCATCGTGCCAAAAAACTTCATTGATTGTTCCATTCTGCATGGAGGGATAGGTAATAGCGCACGCTATTATATCATATTGGTGCTTAATTATGGTCTAATTTATTCCATAATGCCTGTTCTGTCATAAAAAAAACGCCGTCAGGCTGACCTGACGGCGTTAAGGAAATGCTAACGAAACCGTTTACTCGGCACCGGCTTCAGTATCAGGTGTCTCGGTTCCGATGTTCTCGATCATAGCTTTCTCGGCGTCCGCAATAGCGGCAGCTTCGGCGGCCTTGAGCACAGCGGCTCCCTTTTGAGCCTGAATGATGGCTTCTTCAGGAGAGCGGGCGACGTTGACCGTGACCTTGATCGCGACTTCGGGGTGCAACTTCACCTTGACGGGGAAGAGGCCCAAGGTCTTGATCGGGGTATCGATCTGGACCATCAGGCGGTCAATCGCGTACTTGGCATCCTGGGCGGCATCGGCAACGTCACGCGCAGTGACGGAACCGTACAACATGCCCATTTCGCTGGCCTGACGGATGATGACGACCTTCAGACCGTCCAACTTCTCGGCCAGCTTTTCGGCTTCAACGCGCTTGGCGGCGTTTTTGGCTTCCAGTTCAGCGCGTTGCTTGTCGAACAGCTCAAGGTTTTCCTTGGTCGCGCGCAGGGCTTTCTTCTGGGGCAGAAGATAGTTGCGGGCATAGCCCGGGCGAACCTTGACCGTCTGGCCCATTGTGCCGAGACGCTCGATGCGTTCAAGTAAAATGACTTCAATCATTGTGTATCCTCCTTAGGCGCCAGCGCGGTCGTTGACATAGGGCAACAGAGCCAGAAAACGGGCGCGCTTGATCGCCGTCTTCAGTTCGCGCTGTTTCTTGTTGTTCACCGCCGTGATGCGCGAGGGAACGATTTTGCCGCGTTCGGAAACAAAGCGGCCCAGCAGACGGACGTCCTTATAGTCGATCTTCGGGGCTTCGTTGCCGCTGAACGGGCAGGTCTTGCGACGGCCAAAGAAGTGGCCGCCTGAACCGCCAGCCGAGCCTGTGCGACGCTTCGGGCCGGTGGATGTTGTTTCATTCGTGCTCATATGGGAAATCTCCTTATCCGTCTGGATTATTCTTTGCTGGCCGCATCGCGTGAGCGAGGGGCGCGGTCGCCGCGTGAGGGACGATCGCCACGATCACCGCGATCACCACGGTCGCCACGATCACCGCGTTCGTTGCCGTCGCGTTCTTCACGACGCATCATGACCGAAGGACCTTCTTCAAGGGCTTCGACCTTGACGGTCATGAAGCGCAGAACGTCTTCGTTCAGGCGCATGTTGCGTTCCATTTCGTTGACAGCGTCAGCCGTCGCATCGAGATTCAGAAGGACATAGTGGCCCTTCTTGTTCTTGCGGATACGATAGGCGAGGGTACGCAGACCCCATTGCTCGGTCTTGGTGACCTTGCCGCCGTGCTTGGTGACGATTTCGGAGAAAGAGGTTGTCAAGGCCTCGACTTGCGTGGCGGGAATATCCTGACGCGCAATAAAGACAGACTCATAGTATGGCATAAATCCACACTCCCTTCGGGTCTAGGCGACCGGTCGCTGATTCGGGACCATCCCGATAGTTCAGCTGCGCCGATCAAGCCAGCCATCCAATGTGGCTAGCAAGGAGCTTTATGGGGCGTGGTATAGCCTATGCAGCAGGGGGAGCGCAAGGTTTTCCATTGGTTTTCTTGCCTAACTGAAAAGGAAAAAGACAAGGGAAGCCAGCCGGAGCCCCTGTTCGCGAAAGCGGGTGCTGGCGCGACAGATGGTTTATTCATGAACTAGCAAAATAGTCCTTGACAAAGTAGGAACATTATGCTATTGACGTCCTTAAGCCAACCTGCGTTCACTGACCGCCCTTAGTGAACGTGAGGGGCCGGTTTGGGGATGGGATAGCAGATTGTCTTTTCCAAGGTCTGGTTCAACTCGCGCCAGTGTCGAATGACAGCGCAGGCCCCGCTTGCGGTTAGAGCTTTGCTCGCTTGCGTTATGATCTGGTTGCCACGCGTCAGGAGGTCGTAGGCGATGGTTTCAATCCCGTTGGCTGTAGCGCAGCGTGTGCCAAGGGGCGAGACTTCAATCGCAAAAGATCGATGGCCCTTTCCGCCATAGGGCGTTTGGTCAAGGCAGCTATAGACCAGTATGTCATCAAACAGATGACTGCCACTGTTGACAGAGGAGGAGGAAAGGCGGCGATTTGTCGGAAAGAGGCCCTTGATCGTCGCTTGATCGGAGGACGAGAGGGTATCGATCACGATTCTGAAAAGCGACTGGTTGCGGTGCGTAACCAGTATGGGCACGATGTCACGCTGGTCGAGTTCTTCCATCGCTTGGGGAAGGCCTTGGGCCAGCGTAGGTTTAACGTGACCCAAGGCTGCAGTTAGAACGGTTTCCCACATATAGTCTTCAGTAACCAGCTGCGCGTTGAGATTCCTGTTGCCTGGGGACATATGGGGATTGGGAAGCAGCATGCTCGTTGCCGGGCCAAGCTTGCTGCATAAGTTCAGATAGGAGTCGGCTGTAAGGGATTGCGAACAGCGGTCAAACAAGTCCGAGATGTTCTTGATCACTTCTCCAAGGACAGGGATGCAGGAATCTATTGTAATGAGGGCATAGCTTTGAGGACGGGCAAGCCTTGTTGGCGGGGCCACTGCCTGATCCGGGGGTGAGACAACACGCGTTTCCATACCGTTGCCTTTCTGTTGAGGTCGCCGTGAGAGGGGAGGGACGGCGACTCGCTTCGACGTCAAAATCTAGCCACAATTTTTGCTCTGCAACAAGGGTTAATACTTTCACAGGGCGGCGGCACCAGAATCTATAGCGCACCACGCTGATGATTATTTTATCCGAGGTGCTCTATAGGTTTTGGTTTTAGGGGTGGCGGTAGAGATGGAGCTTCTCTTTGAACGGTGTATGGATTGTCAGGGTTTCGGTTTCTGTCCAGTTGCCGCCCAGCGGGAAGGTGTGTGAGAGGACGAGGCAGCCGGGCTTCAGTTCGCGGGTGAGTTTCTCGCCCATCTTCTGTGCCGTGACCGGAGCCAGATAAAGGACGATGGCGTCGGCTTGACGACAGTCGAACGACCAGAAATCTTTGTGTTCATAGCTGAGATTGCGCGGCCCGAAGAGACGTTGGAGCGCGACAGACTCGAGATAGGGAACGCGGGCCAGTTCAACGCCTGTCACTTCAGCGTTAGGAAGGGTTGCCGCTATGGCATGGGCCAGTCCGCCGCGCCCCGATCCCAGATCGATGATCTTGAACGGTGTCTTTGCCGCTTGATTGGCTTCCTTTTGAAGGACGGCGACAATTTTCTGGCGCATGCGGAAACTTGTCGCCAGCGTCGGAACGCGGTGGCGGTTAAGCGTCACTTCGAAGAGAAGGCGTAACGTCACGGCTCCCCAACACAGCAGGATGGGCAGGCCAGCCCATGAGGGAGCATGAAGAAAGGGCAGCGCTAGCAGGCCAAGCCAAAGTGAAAGCAGAAGGTAAATCAAAATTAGGCGTTTGTGATTTGATGGGGGCGTCATGAAAAACAATCCTGAAGGAGCAAGATGACAATGCTGGCTGTGGTAAGAAAGCGGCGCGAAAATCCGCGCGGGCATACAATAATATAGAGTCCATTTCTTAACGATTAAGAAAAGCTCTTTACGTTAAGGTCCGTCGAACAGTGAGTGACATGAGGAGGGCTTATGGCTGAGATCGTGGTACTTGGGGCGGGGTTGGGCGGTTCCATTATGGCTTATGAACTCAGGGCTCATTTGCGCAAGGAAGACCATGTGACCTTGATCGGGCTGGGCCCTGCCTATCATTTCGCCCCCTCAAACCCGTGGGTTGCCGTGGGCTGGCGCGACCGCAAAGAGGTTGCCGCCGATCTGACCAAGGTCATGAAGCGCAAGAAAATACGCTTCTTCGATCAGGGCGCGAAGAAAGTCGATCCGAAGAACAACAAAATCATTTTGGAGGATGGCGTCGACGTTTCGTACGACTATCTGGTTATCGCAACGGGGCCAGAGCTGGCGTTTGACGAGATCGAGGGGTTGGGGCCGGAGCACTATACCCAGTCCGTGTGCGAGATCGGGCATGCGGAAAAGGCCTATGACGCTTTCAAGCAGTTCGTCGAAAACCCGGGGCCGATTGTTATCGGGGCCGTGCAGGGGGCATCGTGTTTCGGGCCTGCCTATGAGTTCGCGCTGATTTTAGATACAGAGCTGCGCCGTCGCCAAATCCGTGATAAGGTGCCCATGACCTTTGTGACGTCAGAGCCCTATATCGGGCATCTGGGGCTTGATGGGGTTGGCGATACGAAGGGGCTTTTGGAAAGCGAACTGCGCAATCGTCATATCAAGTGGGTGACCAGCGCGCGCGTGACAAAGATAGAAGAAGGGAAACTCTTTGCCGAGGAAGTCGGCGAGGCGGGCGCGGTTCTCAAGAGCCATGAAATCCCCTTTGCCTATTCGATGATGCTCCCGCCCTTCCGAGGGGTTGAGGCTGTGCGCGGGATCGAGGGGCTGACCAACCCGCGCGGCTTTATCCTGATCGACGCGTATCAGCGCAACCCGACCTTCCAGAATGTCTTTGGCATCGGTGTTTGCGTGGCGATCCCGCCGATGGGCGCGACCCCTGTGCCGGTCGGCGTGCCCAAGACCGGCTTTATGATCGAGTCCATGATCACCGCAACGGCCCGCAATATCGCAGAGCTCGTGCGCGGCAAACCAGTGAACACGCAGGCGACGTGGAACGCCATCTGTCTGGCCGATTTTGGCGATGGCGGGGTGGCTTTTGTCGCGCAACCTCAAATCCCGCCGCGCAACATGAACTGGTCCTCTCGCGGCTATTGGGTGCATCTGGCCAAGCTGGCCTTCGAAATGTTCTTCCTGCACAAAATCCGGCGCGGCACGGCGGAGCCCTTCTATGAACGTTGGGGCTTACAGGTCCTTGGCATCAGGAAGCTAAAGACAGTGAAAGAGAAATAGAAACTCACCACCCCAGCGCAGCATACGCTTTCTTGGGCATTTCGGCCAGCGTGCCGCTGTAGATGATCTGGCCTTTCTCAAGGACGTAGAGGCTGTCAGCCAGTTCGGCGGCGGTTTGCTGGCTTTGCTCGGAGAGAAGGATAGCGAGGCCCTCGTCTTTCAGATGCTTGATCGCGTCGGTGACCTGCTGCACCACAATGGGGGCGAGCCCTTCCGTCGGCTCATCAAGCAGAAGGCAAGACGGGTTGGTCATCAGGGTTCGTGCAACGGTCAGCATTTGCTGTTCGCCGCCTGAAAGCTGGCCGCCATGACGGTCCCGCAACGCTTCCAGTTTGGGGAAGAGTTTGAAAACGCGTTTGACGCTCCATGGCTTCAAGCCCTTACGTACCGGTTGTTCACCTGCGGCCAGATGCTCAAGAACGGTCAGCGATTTGAAGATGCGCCGCTCCTCCGGGACATAGCCGATCCCAAGGCGCGCGCGCTGATAGTTCTTCATCTTGTGCAAATCCTGCCCCTGAAACGCGATGGACCCCGAGGTCAGTGGCACTGTCCCGATGATCGCCTTCATCGTCGTGGATTTCCCCGCGCCGTTGCGCCCCAAAAGTGCGACGCACGCGCCCTTTTCAAGGCGCATCGTCACATCCCGCAAAATATGCGCTTGGCCATAGTGAGTGTTGAGGTTGGTGAGGGTAAGCATTTATTTTTGCCCTTTGCGACTGTTCATGTTTTCTTCGACAGTGGGGAGGTATTTATCAGGCACGACATACTCGGCATCCAAAACCGTTGGCTTGCCATTGTAAAATCCGGTTTTGCCAATCCATGTGCCATGGTTAGAGAGTCCATCTGGACGGAATGTTATGTCCGCATCTGGCATGGCAAACGAATTTTTTAACATGACATCACGCACTTTGTGAGGATCATCTGATCCCGCCGTGCTGATGGATTCTGCAATAATTTTCATTGTGCTATACGCGTGTAAAGAGAGAAGGTCAGGTTCTTCATTATAAAGAGCTTTATAGCTGTCTATAAACTTTCTATGTTTGGCGTCTTTAATTTGTTCTGTCGGATAGCCTGAACCTGTCCACCACCCGACAGGAGCCTCTCTTCCTAGAGGGTCTATATTAGCTGAATACCCAGCGACTGGACTGACAACCAACCGTCCTTCAAAAAGTTTGCGTTTTGTTCCTTCCCGCACGAGACGTGCATAGTCGCTTAAGGAAACGAAAGCAAATATGGCATCCGGCTTTGATCGTGCGACGGCCTGTGCAATGGGGCCAGCCTCCATTTTCCCTAAAGGAAACCAGTGCACAGGGAGGAACTCAACAGACGGATCAAACTTTTTCAGAGCGTTTTGGAACTCTTCAACAAAAACATGGCCTGTTTCAAAATCCGAAGAAATGAAAGCCCAGCGTTTTTTATTGAATGGAGCAATTTTTTCAGCGAGGACCCGTGAATATATGTTTGTTGGTGCCCCATACTGCATATACAAATCGTGACCATGTTCAGCTGTCAGGCTGCTGCTGGCGTCATGCCCTTTAACAAATAGCACATCGTTTTGTTTGGCAAAACTACTAGCTGCCAGAGAGGTATGGCTCATCAAAGTGCCCGTCACGATTTTGACTCCATCACGCGACTTCAACTCTTCCATGACCTTGATCGCTTCGGATGGATTTCCTTTATCGTCACGAGAAATGAGCTCAAGCGGCCTGTTAAGAATGCCACCGACGGCATTGACTTCGTCAACTGCCATCTTCAGCCCATTGTGCCACGGGCGAGCAACATCCGGACAGCCCGTATAACAAAACATTTCCCCAATCTTAATCGGCTCCTTGGCTGCGTCGGCGGCGAGGGAGGGGTGTACGGGCGCGGCGAGGAGGGCCAACACCGCAAGGAAAAGAGTGAGTTTTTTCATAAGGGCGGTCCTTTTACTTCGTACGCTTGGCTATGTTTTCTTCGGCGGTTGGGAGGTATTTGTCTGTGTTTACATATTCTGCGTCAAGTATGGTAGGCTTTCCCTCTCGGAATCCAGTTTTGCCGATCCAAAATCCATGCGTTGATAACCCGTCTGCACGAAAGCCAACGCTGCCATCAGGAAGGTTGAATGTTTTGTGATGGAGAATAGCGGCGACCTTGACCGGATCATCGCTTCCAGCCTGCGTGATTGCTTCTGCAAGAATCTTTATCACGCAATAACCGTGTAAGCCTGATATATCGGGGGGAATTCCATATAATTTTGTGTAGGCCTCGATAAAACTTTTATGGGCTGGTTCGGAAATTTGTTCGACGGGGTATCCTTGGCCTGAGAGCCAGCCAATGGGAGCCTCTTGTGCCAAAGGTTTTGTATAGTTGCTACTTCCTGCGACAGGACCTACAACAAGTCGGTTGTCGAAAAGCTTGCGTTTGTTGCCTTCCCGCACAAAGCGCACATAGTCGCCAGACACAGCAAAAACAAAGATAGCGTCAGGCTTTTGTCGCGCAAGTATCTGCGTTACAGCTCCAGCATCAAGTTTGCCAAGTGGGTACCATTGAGTTTCAAGAAACTCTACAGAAGGATCATGCTTTTTCAGAGCCTGTTCGAAATCATCGGCATAGGTGTGTCCCGCTTCGTACTCGGGAACAACCATAACCCAGCGTTTTTTGTGAAAGCTCGCTGCCCTCTCTGCAAGAGCAGCACTGTAAGCTCCAGTTGTCGTGCCAAAATGAAAAAAGAGATCGTGTCCCTGTCCGGCTGTTGGGCCACTACTGCCATCATAGCCGCGCATGAAAAGAAGTTTGTTTTGCTTAACAAAATTACTTGCTGCAAGTGTCGTATGACTAAATAGTGTGCCTGTAAATATCTTGACCCCCTCGCGGTTTTTTAACTCCTCCATCGCTTTGATCGTTTCTGTCGGGCTGCCTTTATCATCGCGCGAAAGAACTTCGAGCGGTCTTCCCAAAACGCCGCCGGAGTTATTGATCTCATCAAGCGCCATTTGCCAACCCTTACGCCATGTTACAGCCAAATCAGCACAGCCCGTATAACAAAACATTTCCCCAATCTTAATCGGCTCCTTGGCGGCGTCGGCGGCGAGGGAGGGGTGTGCGGGCGCGGCGAGGAGGGCCAACACCGCAAGGACAAGAGTAAGTTTTTTCATAAGGGATATTCCTTTTACTTCTTCCATTGCTTCATGTTTTCTTCGACAGTGGGGAGGTATTTGTCGGATGCAAAATAAACTGGGTCAAGGATCGTTGGTTCGCCATCCTTAAAGCCTGTATAGCCTGCCCAATCTCCCATGCTGGACAAACCGTCAGCACGGAAGGTTAAAGTATCGCCCGCCACTTCAAAACGATGCGACTTGATATAAGCCACCACCTTGGCTGGATCATCAGGATTTACATTCTCCATTGCCTTGGCAAGAATTTTGACAACATTGAAGGCATAGAGTGCCGATAGATCTGGACTGGCTCGATATTTGTCTCTGAACCTTGCAACGAATGCTTTATGAAGCGGATCTTGAATTTGATCGAGAGGATATGCGTCCGTTGAATACCAGCCTATAGGCGCTTCTTTTCCAAGTGGTTTGATGTAGCCGTCATAGCCTGCGTAGGGCCCCATGACGAGCTTGCCGTCAAACAGGCCACGCTTGTTGCCCTCCCTGACAAACTTGATGTAATCACCGCCCCACATGACGACAAAGAGCCCGTCTGGTTTTGATCGTGCGACGACTTGGGTAACGGCTCCAGCATCAAGTTTGCCAATCGGAAAATACTGAGTTTCAACAAATTCGACGTCCGGCATTGATTCACGAAGCGTGGTTTGAAACGTATCAATAACAGAACGGCTCATAGCATAATCGGCGGCAACAAAAGCCCAGCGTTTTTTGCCTGAAGCTTTGGCTTTTTCAGCCAGAATGCGCCCCCATGTGTCGCATGTCGGTTGCAGAGAGAGAATTAGGTCATGTCCGTCTTTCGCAACAAGATCAGATGTGCCGCCATAGCCTCTGAAAATCATCATATTATTCTGTTTGGCAAAAGAGGATGCAGCCAAGCCGACATGACTATGCGCTGTGCCGAAGAATATCTTGATACCTTCGCGGTTTTTGTACTCTTCGAGAATTTTTATGGCTTCTGAAGGATTGCCCTTATCATCACGCGAAATAACCTCAAGCTTTCGCCCATTAATCCCACCCGAAGCATTCACCTCTTCGACAGCCAGGTCCCACCCTTGTTTCCATTTCAGCGCAGAGTCCGGTAACGCTGTATAAGCAAACAACTCCCCAATCCTGATCGGCTCCTTGTCTGCGTCAGCGGCAAAAGCAGGGGAGGCGAGAAACGCGAAGGAGGCAAGGAGAAGAGCGAGTTTTTTCATCTTCTGTCCATTATTTTTGTTGAGAGTTGTTAAGATAGGCTGTGGCATCTTTGTATTCCCAGTCGACGAGTTCGGCTCCGGTTTGTGTTGGCTGAAGGCGGCCAAACCATGCCCCGAAATTAGAGCGGTGGTTTTGAGGATTCATTCGTATCTCGCCTAGCGGTGTTGTTAGAGAGACTTGTTCCATGGCTTTGACTATTTGCCGGGGATCTGTAGATCCTGCTTTTTCAATGGCGGCGAAAATGAACTTGTAGAGCAGATAGCCGCTGTAAGTATAAACTTCGGGGGGTGAGCCAAATTTGCGCTGATAGGCTTCGATGAAGGCTTTGTCTTTGTCGTTCTTGGGAGTGGAATTGGGATCACCCGTTGCGTACCATTCGCCTCGTAGTTCTTTTCCGATGGAATGTAAAAAGGATTCTGTTCCTGCTTCCTGCCCGATAACGATTTTACCGTCGAAAAGATTACGACGGTTGCCTGCTCGAATAAAGGAGGTAAGGTCAGAAGTGAACAAAGTCGAATAAATGGCCTCAGGCTTTGTTTTAAGCAAGCTCGATACTTCGCTTGGAGCGTCGATTTTGTTGACTGTTGGCCAGCGTTCATCAACAAATTCGACATCAGGCTGTAATTGTTTCAATCGCTCTTTGAAAAGTTTGACGGCTAAACGCCCATAGGCAAAGTTCGGCGCAATTGTTGCCCACTTTTTAACATTTAATGTAGCTGCAAAATCTGCACAAGGAAGGGATTCTCCTTCTGTTGTCATAAGAGAAAACATTGTATCGTTTTGTTTGCCTTCATTCGCGGGCATCGTGTTCCATAGCGTGACAAGCGGCATATTTCTTGAGCCAGTATAGTTTGCAACCGCGTTGGTGATGTGAGCAAAGATCGTTCCCGCCATTACGTCAACCTTCTCGCGGTCAACAAGGTCTTGTGCAACCAACACGGCTTTGTCAGGTGTATCGCCATGATCGCGCGAAATCACTTTGATAGATCGTCCAAGAATACCGCCGTTAGAATTGACTTCTTTGAGAGCCTCTTCCCATCCTCTTTTGTAAAAAAGACCAATTTCAGGCAAAGCGGTATAGGCAAAGGTATCCCCAATCTTAATCGGCTCTTTGGCTGAGTCTGCGGCGAGGGAGGGCGCGGCGAAGAGGGCCAGAACCGCAAGGGCAAGAGCGAGTTTTTTCATAAGGGCTTTCCTTTTACTTCGTACGCTTGGCTATATTTTCTTCGGCAGTGGGGAGAAACTGTTGTGCGTTAATATACTCTGGGTTCGCGATGGTTGGAACGCCATCCACGAATCCTGTTTGCCCGACCCATTCGCCTAAGGTTGACAGACCATCCGCTCGGAACCTGATCGTATCGGAAGGAATGGTAAAGGCGTTGCTGCGCATGACATTGGCGACTTTATCGGGATCGTCTGTTCCTGCCTTGTTTATGGCTTCGGCTAGAATCTTCAAAGAGCTATACCCCATAAAAGCTTGAAGATAAGGGTATTCGCCATATGTGTTCTTGTATTTTTGCGTGAAATCCTTCCCCATTGGGTCAGTTAGATTTTGAGCGGGGAATCCTTGCGTAGAATGCCAGCCAACGGGTGCTTCTTTGCCAAGTGGGCGTATGTATGAATCGGCCCCACATATGGGGGAGGCAACGAGGCGATCTTTAAACAGACCGCGTTTACTTCCTTCGCGTACAAAACGAGCATAATCGCCGCCCCATAAAATAGCAAAGATCGCATCAGGTTTTGCACGGGATAGAGCCTGTGATGTGGCTCCCGCGTCGAGTTTGCCAATCGGGAACCATTGTGTTTCAACAAACTCAACAGATGGGTCTTGCTTCATAATGGCGGTTTGAAACTGAGCGACGGTGGATCTACCCATTTCGTAATCGGCAGAAACAATTGCCCATCGTTTTTTGCCCATAGGGGAAAGTGTTTTAGCAAAGTAGCCTGCCCAGACGCTTGTTGGCGCGCCAAGCTGAAAATACAGATCATGACCACTTTCTTCATTGAGTTTTGCGCTTCCGCCGGCACCCTTCAGCATCAGCATATGGTTTTGTTTCGCATACTGTGACGCAGCCAAGCTTGTATGACTGAGCAGCGTACCAAAAAAGATGTTTATTCCCTCGCGCCCTTTGAACTCTTCTAACGCCTTGATGGTTTCCGAGGGGCTGGACTTGTCATCACGAGCGATAACCTCAAGGGGTTTACCAAGCACGCCGCCAGCATCATTGATTTCCTCTAAAGCCATTTTCCAACCAGCATTCCAGTCTTTCGCCTGATCCGGTACAGTTGAATTTGGATACAACTCCCCAATCCTGATCGGCTCCTTGGCGGCGTCGGCGGCAAGGGAGGGGTATACGGGCGCGGCGAGGAGGGCCAGCACCGCTAGGACAAGAGCGAGTTTTTTCATAAGGGATATTCCTTTCACTTACTTCTGCTGTGGACGGACGGTTTTGACATAATCGTCGCCCGGATAGAACTTGTCGCCACTCTCATAGGTCCAATCAACAAGAGCGGGTTTGTTGTCTTACATCCCAATCTTGCCGACCCACAGGCCGAGGTTAGATTGATTGTCAGCGGCGCGATAGGTGATCGGCCCGACAAGGCTGTCAAACGTCATTCCCTTCATAGCGGCGGCTACGGCTTTCGGTTCGGTCGATCCAGCCGTTTCGATAGCCTTGGCGAGCGAGATCATCGCGTTGTATCCAACGAATGAGAACCACCCTGGCTCGGCGTTGTATTTCGCTCTGTACTTCGCGAGAAAGGCTTTATGGGCAGGCGCGTCGATTTGATCCGCGGGATAGCCCTGCGTGATCCACCCCATGGGGGCTTCTTTGCCGAGAGGGGCTAGGGATTCTGGTTGTCCCTGTAAAACCGAGATAACAGGCTTATCCTTATACAAACCAATTTTCTTTCCGTCGCGAATAAGCTGAACGGCATCAGAGGCAAAACTGGCAATAAAAAAGGCGTCGGGTTTCTGCTGTTTCAGGACTTGAACAACGGGTCCCGATTGAATCTTCAACATCGGGTGCCATTGTATCGGTGTGAAGGTGACATCCGGTCGTAGCTTTTTCAGGTTTGAGGTAAAATCCTCAACAACCGAATGCCCGAACTCATAATCTGGTGCGATGATAGCCCAGCGTTTGGCTGGAAGCTTCGCCGCAGCTTGAGCAAAGGCTTTGCCATAAACATAATTCGATACGTCAAAACGGAAGGCTAGATCGTGTCCCTCTTGCCATATGTGCTTGTTGGTTCCATTTGCGCCTTTGAGATAGAAAATGCCATTTTTTCTAGCATAGCTTGAAACAGCAAGGCCCGTGTGATCCGGTCCAGTGCCAATAAGCAGTTTGACGTTTTCTCGGTGAACGAGGTCTTCTACATCTCGAAGGACTTCTTCGGGTGTTCCGCTCCCGCCCTGACGTGTGATGAGTTTAAGCGGGTGACCTAACACACCACCGTTTGCATTGAGGTCGTCAACAGCAAGCTCGAAGGCGTTGTGCTGGTTGTCAGCATAAACCTTGAAGAGATTGAACTCCGAAATCTCCCCAATCCTTATCGGCTCCTTGGCTGAGTCTGCGGCAAAAGCAGGGTCGACGAAGAGAGCCAAGACAGCTATGGCAAGAGCGAGTTTTTTCATAACGGCATTCCTTTTATACAAAGCAGAAGATTCCATCACGCTTTGCCATTGCCCAGATAGACGTCGCGGACGGCTTGGTTGGCTTTGATGGTTTTGGCGTCGCCTCGGGCGATAACTTCGCCGTTATGCATGACGATGATCCAGTCGGCATAGTTGAAGACGGCGCTGGTGTCATGCTCGGTGAACAGGACGCCGATGTGATGGTCGCGGGCCAGTTTTTGGGCGAGCTGCATCACGTCGTCGCGCTCGTGGATGCCCATGCCAGCGGTTGGCTCGTCCATCAGGAGGAGGCGCGGTTTGCCCGCCAGTGCCATCGCCAGTTCAAGCCGTTTCAAGTCGCCATAGGCTAGCGTCGCGCAGTGATGGTCCGCCTGATCGGCGAGCCCCACCATGTCGAGGTAGCGCAGGGCTTCCTTGCGGGCGTAATTGCTGGCGCGGCCCCAAAGGCGGGCCCAGATTTTACGCCGCGCGATCAGGGCAACTTGGATATTTTCGGCAACCGTCATGCTGGCGAAGGTGGCCGTGATCTGGAAGGTGCGCCCGATGCCCATGCGGGCAATGCGGCGCGGGTTGCGGCCCGTTATGTCGTGAAGTTCGCTTCGGTGCGCGCTGTCGAGTTCGCCTTCCTGCTCCAAAGCGATTCGCTCTTTGGTCGTCAGTGCTTTGGGGTTGAAGATGACGCTGCCGCCATCAGGACGCAGCTGGCCGTTGATGCAGTTGAAGCTGGTCGTCTTGCCCGCGCCGTTCGCGCCGATCAGGGCGACCATTTGCCCCAACCGGACATCAAACGACACATCACGCACAGCCACCACCCCGCCAAAAGTTTTGCGCAGGTTGCTGACTGTTAAAAGAGGGGGGGATACCGTCTTGCTCATGGTGCCGTTTTCCTTTGCTCCATGATCCACGCGTCGGTGGGGGCGTGGTCGGCGGCGTTTTCCTGATGCCAGTTCAGGAGTGCTCCTTTGCCATCCTTTACACCAGAAACCCCGACCCAGAACGGCACGTTCGCTTGATGGTCGATCTTACGGAAAGATTGCTTACCAAAGGGCGTGTCATAGCTCATCGTTTCCAGCGCGGCGCGGATTTTTTCTGGGTCTGTCGATCCCGCTTGGCGCAGGGCCGCCGCGATGGCTTGGATGCTGTTATAGCCCGTCAAGGTATAGAACTTGATCGGGTCCTTGTGCTTGGCTTCATAGGCTTTCTTGAATTTGAGATAGCCTTCATCCTGTATCTCGTCCACCGGAAAGCCAACGGACAGCCAACTACTCGGCATCTCTGCGCCCAGCAAATCAAGATGATCCGGTATGGCAACAGGAGGCGCAATCACGATGCGATCTTTGAAGAGGCCGCGCTTGCTGCCTTCACGCACAAATTTGACGAGATCGGCATCCCAAAGCAAGTTGAAGATAATATCGGGCTGAGCGCGTTTGAGTGCGACGACGGTTGCGCCAGCTTCCAGCTTTCCAAGTTCCGGCCATTGCTCAACAACCCATTCGGGCTTAAGGCCGCGTTGTTCAGCCAGCATTTTTGTCATTTTAGCGACGGACTGCCCGAACTCGAAACTTGGCGCGACAATAGCCCATTTCTTGCCGATGATTTTGTCGCCATAGATTTTCTTTGCTTCATTCAATATCGCCGAGGCCCACATATATCCGCCTTGCGATGTGCGGAAGGTGTAAGCGTTACCGCCCTCCCAGATCGAGCTGTCAGCTTCCGAACAAGCATTAATAAACGGTATTTTGTTCTGAGCGGCCCAGTTGGCCACAGCCAAGGTGTCAGAGGAGGAGTCACAGTTCATCAGAATATGGACCTTCTCGCGAGTCACGAGATCCTCAGTCGCTTTGACGGCTGTCGCAGGGTCAATGTTGCTGTCGCGATGAATAAGTTGCAGAGGGCGTCCGTTGATCCCGCCCGCCGAGTTGATTTCATCGACGGCCATCTGTGAGGCATTTTTATAGCCGAGCACCATAGAACCATATTTGGCCCCGACATTGATCTCCCCAATCTTGATCGGCTCCCCTGTCGCGGGGGCGGCGAGGGCGGGGGAGGTGAGGGCTATAAGGGAAAGTCCGAGAAGGAGAGCAGAAATCTTTTTCATGGTGAGGTTCCTTTGCTAGTTGGGCTTATTTCATTGTGTTGGCATTAGTGCGTTGTTCAAGAATCCATGCATCGCTTGGCGCGTGATCTTCGATCTTTTCAACGCGCCAATTTGTCAGGGCCCCCTTGCCGCCTTTCAAGCCCGACACGCCGACCCAGAAGGTGCCAGTTGCTTGACGGTCGATTTTACGGAAATGCTGTTCACCGAGTGGGGTTTGAAATCTAACTTCTTCGAGTGCATTGCGAACCATTTCGGGGTCGGTGGATCCCGCTTTTCTTAAAGCTGCCGCGATCGCTTGTACGCCGTTATAGCCATACAAGCCGGTTGTAGATGGTGGTTCATTATATCGAACTTTGAATGCCTCCCGAAACTTCACGAATGCTGGGGCATCAATTTCGCCAACAGGAAAACCAACAGAGTACCAGCCGACAGGTGTTTCATTTTTTAATTGTTCAAAATGTTCAGGAATGGCGAGAGGAGGTGAGATCACGATAGTGTCTTTAAACAGACCGCGCTTGTTCCCTTCTCTGACAAACTTGACCAGATCATCATTCAGCATCAGACTAACAATCACGTCAGGTTTGGCGTGTTTAAGTGCGGCAACGGTTGCTCCGGCATCCAACTTTCCATACGCTGGCCACTGCTCTGCAACCCATTGAGGATCGAGGTTTTGTTCAGTAGCGACTAATTTGGCCGCGTCAATAATTGAATGGCCGTATTCGTAATTGGGGGCAATAGTAACCCAACGCTTGCCTTTTAGTTTGTCGCCATGTTGTTCTTTGGCCATCTTGATCGTGGCCGACATTTGCGTATATCCGCCAAATATGGTGCGGAACACATAATCATTACCATGTTTCCATATAATGCTGTCTGCATCGGAGTTTGTGTCTATCAATGGGATTTTGTTTCGCATCGCCCAACTACTCAATGCCAAGGTAGCAGCGGATGAGTCACAATTCATGAAAATTTGAACCTTATCTCGTGCAAACAGCTCTTCGGCAAGTTTAACAGCTTCGCCAGGATCCATCCTGCTGTCGCGGCTTACAACTTCGAGAGGGCGACCATTGATCCCCCCATCTGCATTGATTTCGGACACAGCCAAATCGACTGCGATTTTATAGGGGTTGGCGTATTCTGGTGCTTTGCTATACATAGAAACATCCCCAATTTTGATCGGCTCACCTGTCGCGGGGGCGGCGAGGGCGGGGGCGGCGAGGGCTATAAGGGAAAGCCCAAGAAGGAGAGCAGAAATCTTTTTCATGGTGAGGTTCCTTTGCTAGTTGGGCTTATTTCATTGTGTTGGCGTTAGTGCGTTGTTCAAGAATCCATGCATCGCTTGGCAAGTGGTTGGTAGCCGTTTCCTGTGTCCAGTGGGCTAGCTTTGCTTCGCCATTGACTACATCTGTTGTTCCAACCCAAAAGGTGACGTTAGCCTGATGGTCAATGCTCCGGAAGGATTGTTCGCCGGTAGGTGTGATGAAACTGACCGTTTCCAGCGCGGCGCGGATTTTTTCTGGATTGTCTGAGCCAGCCTGTTCAATAGCTTTAGCAATAGCGTGGACGACGTTATAGCCCATCATGGAATAAGTCATGGGGAGCTGTTGATATTTGGCTTGATATTTGTCTTTGAATTCGAGGAAGGCGGGAGCCTTCAAGTCCTCGACGGGGAAGCCTACGGAAATCCAGCCCTTAGGGGTTTCGTTCTTCAATGTGTTTAAATGTTCGGGGGCGGCGAGCTGGGGCGCGATCACGATTTTGTTGGCGAAGAACTTTCGCTTGCTCCCTTCACGGATAAACTTGGTTAGGTCGCTTGTCAGGAACATGCTGATAATGACATCGGGCTGTTGCTGTTTGAGGGCGGTGATCGTCGCGCCTGCATCCAGCTTGCCCCAATCTGACCAGAGGGGTTGGAGCCATGTTGCCTGAAGACCTCGCTCATCGGCTATCTTCTGCGCTATATTCAAGACGGCGTGACCGTATTCTAGGTTTGGCGACACAAAAGCCCATTTCTTGCCTTTGATTTTGTCGCCGTAAAGTTCAATCGCTTTGTCGATGCTGGACGACATGTACATATAGCCGCCCCATGTGATGCGGAAGAAATGCTTGTTCCAGTTTTCCCAAATTGCGCTGTCCGAAACGGCGGAGGTTTCGATAAAAGCAATGTTGTTTTTGTCGGCCCAACTACTGACGGCCAAGGTCACCCCCGATCCGCCGCATCCTGTGAGGATCGAGACACCCTCACGCGAAGCAAGCTCCTGTGCATGTTTGATCCCTTCGGCTGGGAGAAGCTTGCTGTCACGTGAAATCACCTCCAAGGGCCTCCCCAGCACCCCGCCCGCCTGATTGATCTCGTCCAGCGCAAGATCAACGCCGTTCTTGTAGCCCTCAACCATCACGGGCATCGCGCTATAAGCATTGATGTCCCCAATCTTGATCGGCTCGCCCGCAGCGGGGGCGGCGTGGGCGGGGGGGGTGAGGGTGAGGGTTAAAAGGGATAGTCCGACGAAGAGAGCAGAAACCTTTTTCATGGTGAGGCCCCTTTGCTGGTGTTAACTATTGGGCAATTGTCGTTTGGAAAGCTTCGGGAAACAAGTCTTCGGGTGAATGCCATTTCAGATTCACCATGCTCCCTTTCCCGTTTTGGTTGTCGGTATGCCCCAGCCAGAAGCCGGGATAAAGTTGTCTATTCTTCATTTGTACAGGACCGAATGGGCCGTCGATTTTAGCGTTTTCGAGCGCGTTGCGGATGTCTTCACCGTTTAGGCTTTTGGCTTTTCGCAATGAATCGACTGCAACCAGCAGGATTTGATAGCCATAAATTGCCATCAAGTCAGGGCGTTGTCCGTATTTGGATTCGTACAGCTTTACGAAAGGATCAACAGGAAGACCGTTCGTATCCTGTGGCACGCCTTCCGTAAGCCATCCGGCTGGATAAGCGGTGCCAAGTTCTTTGATCGAGGTTTTTGAACCAATATTTGTCCCGCTGATGCAGTACTTATCTTTGAGAAATCCAACCTTCTGTGCATGAAGAAGGTATGAAGCCAAATCACCGCTAAAAATCGTGCTGAAAATTGCATCTGGTTTTGTGCGGTCAATGGCGCGTATTTCTGCCGCCGCATTAATTTTGCTAACGGCTGGATACCGTTCGGATACGAATACCACATCGGGGCGTAGACGTTGAAGCTCCGCTTTGAATGATTCATTCATTGCGTGGCCAAACTCGTAATTCGGTCCGATCATGGCCCACTTCTTATAGGGCAACTTGGCTGCCTCTCGCGCAAAAATGCGCGCATAAGGCCCATAACAAGGCGTTGTATTGAACCAATAAGTGTTTTGTGGGTCTTCGATGGGGCCACAACTTCCAGCCCATTGCTTGAGTAAAGGAACATGATACCGGTTTGCATAATTACCGACGGCGAGTCCGACATTGTCAAACCCTGCGCCGATAAGCATCACAACCTTCTCGCGAGAGACCAACTCTTCTGCAATGCGCACCGCAACGGCTGGGTCGGCCTGATCGTCACGAGAAACAATTTCAACGGGCCTGCCGTGGACTCCTCCCTCCTTGTTGATTTGCTCAAGAGCAATCTGCCAGCCCTCACGGAATGGGACAGCAAAACTTGGACCATTAGTATATGGCATCATCTCCCCAATCTTGATCGGCTCGCCTGTCGCGGAGGCGGCGAGGGCGGGGGCGGCCATCAGAACAAAACCTAAAACCAGTGCGGAAAGCGTTTTCATATCTGGTTACTCCTTCACTTTAATAAAGCGTTTATTGAAGGCACCGACTAGGCCTTGGGGGAAGAAGATGACGATGGCGAGGATAATGGAGCCGAGCAGAAGCCGCCAGACCTCGCTGACGCGGCTGATTTCGGTTTCCAGCATGATATAAATCACGCTGCCGACCAAGGGACCAGTCAGGGTGTTAAAGCCCCCGATCATCACCATGACGAAAGCGTTCAGTGTCGTGTGTATGTCGAGCGAGGTCGGGAAGACGCTGCCCTTGCTGTAGGCGAAGAGCGAACCGGCGAGGCCTGCGAACGCTCCGGCGACGCCCATGCCTATCCATTGCAAGCGCATGGCGTTGAGGCCCAGAGCCTCGGCTCGTTTGCTTTGATCGCGAACGGCTCGCAAGGCATAGCCGAACGGCGTGAAGATGAACGAACGCAGCAGGAGGATACCTGCGCCACATAAGGCATAGGTCATATAGTAGAAAGCCGTCTTGTTGCTGGCCCACTCGGCGGGCCAGATGCCGAGCATGCCGTTATCGCCGCCTGTTACGTCGTACCACTGGAAGGCGACGGCCCAGACCATTTGGGCAAAGGCGAAGGTCAGCATAGCCAGATACATGCCTTGAGAGCGCACGCAAAACCAGCCGAACAGAACGGCACCCAAGATGGCGGCAAGCGGTGAGGCCAGCAGCGCTACGGGCATGGTGACGGCCAGATATTTGGTCAGTAGCGCGGTGGCATAGGCCCCAAGGCCGAAATAGAGCGCATGGCCGAATACACCGACTCCGCCCGGGCTCATGATGAAGTGCAGGCTGACGGCAAACAAGGCCCAGATCATGATCTCGCTGGTCAACACGAGGCCGTAATCGCCGACGAACAGTGGCAGGGCGAGCAGGCCTGCGGCGATCACGACGGCCAGCGTGCGGCCCCACTTCGGCGCGGGACAGAGGGCTCCGCTCGCGAGCTGGCTTGACGCGATCACGCTATCCTCGGCCTTGCCGAAAAGGCCGTGGGGTTTGAAGATCAGCACGATGGCCATGATCAGGAACAGAAGGACTAGCGTGATTTCGGGGAAGATCAGGATGCCAAACGCGCGGACGAGCCCGACGATTATGGCGGACAGAACGGTGCCGCGCAGGCTGCCGAGGCCGCCGATCACGATCACGACAAAAACGTCGATGATGACGTTCATATCCATCGAAAGGCTGACGCTCTCGCGCGGGAGCTGTAACGCACCGCCCAGACCTGCCAGAAAGCTGCCCAGTGCAAAGACGCTGGTGAAGAGCCATTTCTGGTTCACGCCTAGATTGGCTAGCATTTCGCGGTCTTCGGTCGCGGCACGGAGCAAAACGCCCCACCGTGTTTTGAAGAGCAGGAGGTAAAGCCCCGTGATGACAACTCCCGCAAGGCCGATCAGGAACAGGTCATAGGTCGGGAAGGCTTCGCCCAGAATCTCGATGGAGCCGGACAGGCTTGGGGCTTGCGGGCCCAGTAAATCCTCGGGCCCCCAGATATGCAGCGTGATGTCCTGAAAGACCAGCAGAAGGGCAAAGGTGGCAAGAAGCTGGAAAAGTTCAGGGACGTGATAGATGCGACGGAGGATCAGGATTTCGATGATGGTGCCTATCGCCGCCGTGGCGCAGGAGGCAAGAAGCAGCGATCCCCAAAACCCCAGCACCCCGTCGCCCAGATGCTGCACGAGGGTGTAGGAGATGAACGCCCCCAGCATGTAAAGGCTGCCATGCGCGAAATTGAGAATGCGCGTCACCCCGAAGATCAGGGAAAGGCCGCTGGCGACCAAAAACAGGACGGCGGCACTGGAAAGACCGGTCAGAAACTGGATAAGAAAGAAAGACAAACGCCACCCCACTCTCGGTTCTCGTAATCAAGGAAAGCTCTCGCCCAAAGTTATAAAGCGATCAGGGATATAGGGCAATCGGTAAGGTGGGATGGGGCCGGATTATCGGGTGATGGCGTTAAGGATTTTATATAGATACCTCGCCCTTCGAAAATCGGGATAGCCTTATTCTATTATCCCATTAATTCTCGTCGCCAAGAGTTCCGGCGCAAAGAATTTTCCGGGTCAGTTCAGACAATGACGTCTCAGTAATAAGTTTATCTTCAATGAGTCTGCCGTGCCGCATCAGGACAATGCGATCTGCGACTTCGAAAATGTCTCCTAGTCTATGGGAAACTAATATGACCGCAATTCCCTGTTTTTTAAGGGCGCGGATAAGATCAAGGACTATGGCGACTTCCCTGACTCCAAGTGCTGCCGTTGGTTCATCCATAATTAAAAGGCGGGGCTTAAACAGAAGGGCGCGGGCAATAGCAACGGCTTGCTGTTGTCCGCCCGAAAGAGCACCTGCTTTCTTACGAACATTAATCTCTGCATTTAGTCGCCCGATGAGGGTTTGGGCCTCTCGCTCCATTCCCTTTAAATCAAGCAGGGGCGTTTCTAGACCCATCACTTTGATCCGCTTCTCGCGTCCTAAAAAAATATTCTCAACGACATCTTGCTGCAAACATAGACCAAGATTCTGATAGATCATCTCTATGCCAGCTTCTCGCGAGGCATAGGGATTGCCTTTGGGCAAAGGACTGTTGTCAAGAACGATAGAACCGCCGCTTGCTGTTTCTGATCCGGTAATGCATTTCATCAGGGTTGACTTGCCTGCGCCATTATCACCGACAATTCCTAGCACTGTCCCAGATTCTAAAGAGAGGGACACGTCATCCAAGGCGTGAACGCTGCCGTAATTCTTGTGAAGGTGTTCAATTTTTAGAAGCATGAACACCCCTGCACTTGCCAAAAGTAACCGCCGCAATCAGGACGATGCCGACGGCGACTTGCTGGTAATAGGCTGGCACATTCATCAGTGTCATGCCGTTTTGCAACACACCCATAATGAGCGCACCAATCATGGCCCCTGCAACCGACGCTCTGCCGCCGGACAGGGAAGTGCCCCCGATGATAGCGGCGGTGATGGCTGTTAATTCATACATCATGCCTGAACTCGGGTCAGCGGCGTTCACACGGCTCATTGATAGAATGCCGGCCATGGCGGCTAACAACCCCGATAAGGCATAGAGTGTAACTTTGTAACGAAAAATCTGGATGCCCGCGTTGCACGAGGCTTGTTCATTATCGCCAATGGCTAAGCTGTGTCGCCCAAACCTTGTCCGACCCAAGAGAATATGTGCTACAAAACCTGTCGCAAGAAAAACCATGACTGGAATGGGAACGCCGCCAATCCTTCCTTGCCCAAGAAAAACCAAACCCTCGGGCAACCCATAAACGGGTCGTCCGTTTGAAAAGATGAGGGCTAGCCCCCTCGCAATGCTCAGCATGCCGAGGGTTACGATAAACGCCGGAAGTTTCATGCCGCCAATGAGGCTGCCATTTATGGCCCCTGCAAACAGTCCCGTCGCCAGACAGACGAACAAGATGAGCGGCACCGATGTGGTGGAAGATTCTGGTGCAACCATAACTCCAGTAATGGCCGAGAAGGCCATAAGGGAGCCTACGGACAGATCAAGACCTCCCGCGCCGATGACAAAGGCCGCGCCTATCGCGAGAAGGCCAATGGTTGAGGTGGCCGTGAATATGTTCAGAACATTCGCCCATGTCAGAAAAACATCCGAAGTGATGGCAAAGAACGCGCATAAGAGAAGCAGAATGACAAGTATAAGGCCTTGGTACACCCGCATATCAAAGCTTCCGATCAGCGTACATATTGCAAAAGGGCTTCGTTGTTTTTCTCAAAGACGGCCTTGTCCAACGTGAGAATGGGGACATATTGTTCGAAGGAAAGAGGTTTGCGGTCTTTGGCATATTGATTGGCCTTTTCGAGAGCTTCTTTCGCCATCAGGTATGGGAGTTGCGCGATGCTAGCCGTAAGGCGGCCCTCTTTGATCGCCTTGATGGCATCTGTTGACCCGTCAATACCAACAACCTTCACCGTGTTGATGTTGGCGGCACGAAGGGCTTCAACGGCCCCCAGTGCCATCGTGTCGTTGGCAGCAAATATAAAGGATAAGTCGGGGTGTTGGGTGACGATGCGGCTGACGATATCGGCGGCTTTCAGGCGATCCCAGTCTGCACCTTGAGAGGCCACGATAGTCAGACCTTTATCAAGATTGTCCTTAAATCCTTTGACGCGCAGAATGCCCGGCTGGCTCCCACTCATTCCTTCGATCACGAGTATTTTGCCTTTTTGGCCGTTTAGATAGCTGGCGGCTTTTTCCCCAAGCTCGACGTTATTCGAAGCAACGGAAAAGGCAACATGAACGCCCATTTTCTCCGCCCGTTGCTGATCAACATTTCCGTCTATATCAATCAACGCGATGCCCTTCGCAGCGGCTTTGCGTAGGCAAGAACCAAGGTTGACGGCATCAACTGCCGCAAAGATGATCGCTTTTGGATTTTTCAGCAGGGCCGATTCACATTGATTGAGCTGACCTTCGGCATCCGATGCGCTTTGAATAGCAGAAATATCAATTTGAATACCCAGTGTGTTTGCCGTGTCACGCAAGCCATTTTCAAGCGTTTTCCAGTAAGGGTTGGATGTGTCGCTGATAAGTGCTGCGATGCTGCCTTGTTCGGCCTTTGTCGGGGTAGCAAGCGTAAGAAGAGACACAAAGAGCAGCGCGGCCAGGAAGATTTTATTCATTACAACCCCGATGATAATTTTGCCTGATAGTTGTAATGGTTTTATCATATCTTGTACATAGATGTCCGACCATTCATGTGCAGTTAGGAGGGCGGAGTTTTCTGGTGGTGCAAGGTTGATGGGTGACGGTGATAGAAGTTCAGTGCCATCAATCGTCGAACTGCCACGAAGAGCAGCCCTAATCCGAATTCATGGATCTATCGCGTGAATTATTACAGCTGTAATAATTTTCGGGTGTTGCTGAAAAACTAACCCATTGAAATAAATGGTCGGAGAGAGAGGATTCGAACCTCCGGCCCCTGCCTCCCGAAGGCAGTGCTCTACCAGGCTGAGCTACTCTCCGAAGCTTGTCTGTGGAAGGCAAGGTTATAGCCGGATGCGGGGCGGGCTGCAAGGACGGAATTGGGGTGGTTTTGGTTAAAAACTGAAGGGGTGTTGGTGGAGAGCGAGGATACTTCCCCCTCTCTTGCAAAAGCTAAGACTTAGCTTCGCTAAGCCTAAGCTTTTGCTTTCTCCCCCTCTAGGGGGGGGGGGAGAAAGAGGGGAGGGGCTTGCAGGGGGAGAGGTGAAAGGAGAGGCCCTTAAAAACGCCGCTCGATGGTGAAGGAGATGGTGTCGAGGAGGGCGGTTTTGATGGGGGAGGCGGGGAAGAGGCCCAGCGCGTCGCGGGCGATGGTGCCGTAGTGTCGGGCGCGCTCGATACAATCGTGCAGGGCACCGTGGCGGCGCAGGGTGTCTTGGGCGAAGGCGAGGTCGCCCTCTTTTTGTTTTAGCTCGGTCATCGTGCGCTGCCAGAAGGCGCGTTCGCTTTCGGGGCCACGGTGCATGGCAAGGATCACGGGCAGGGTGATCTTGCCCTCGCGGAAATCGTCGCCCAGAGCTTTGCCTAGGCGGGTTTGCTCGGCGTCATAGTCGAGGACGTCGTCGATGATCTGAAAGGCGATGCCGAGGTTCAGGCCGAAGGTGCGCAGGGCCTCTTCTTCGGCACTCGGGCGGGCGGCGACCACGGCACCGATGCGGCAGGCGGCGGCGAACAGCTCGGCGGTTTTGGCGCGGATAATTTCCAGATAGGCTTGCTCGCTCATCGTGCAGTCGTTCTTGGCGGCGAGTTGCAGAACCTCGCCTTCGGAGATAACGGAGGAGGCGGAAGCCAGAATGCGCAGCACGTCGATGGAGCCATCCTCGACCATCAGCTGGAAGGCTCGGCTGTAGAGGAAGTCGCCGACGAGGATCGCGGCCTGATTACCGAACCGGGCGTTGGCGGAGGCGCGGCCTCGGCGCAGGTCGCTTTCGTCCACGACATCGTCATGTAAAAGGGTGGTGGTGTGGATGAACTCGATCGCGGCGGCGAGCTTGCGATGACGCTCACCTTGATAGCCACACAAGCGGGCGCAGGCCATGAGGAGGACAGGCCGCAGACGCTTGCCGCCAGACGCGATGATATGGGCGGCCAGATGGGGGATCAGGGGAACTTGGCTGCTCATCCGTTGCAGGATCATCTCGTTCACCGCCATCATATCGTCGGCAATCAGGGCCGTCAGCGCGGCGAGCGCGTTGGGCTCCTGCCTGTGGGGCGGCTTTGTGGGGGAAAGAGCGAGAATTTGGGCCATGATCTATGCTCTGAGCTGTTCCATGCCTTTTCTTTGTGCCATAAAGCGGGTCGGAAAGGTAGCCATTTATGCCGGATGATCAGTTGATGCACACAACAGTAGATACATTGCTTGGAAAGCGTTTTGAGGTCGAGCAGCCTGCTGAGGGATATAGGATTGCGGTCGATACGCTGTTGCTGGCTGCGGCTGTCCCTGCACGGGGGGGAGAGCGGGTGCTGGAGCTTGGGTGCGGCGTTGGCGGGGCTATGCTGGCTTTGGCAGCGCGGGTGCCCGATGTGTCGATCACGGGGATCGAGATCCAGACGGATATGGCCGCTTTGTGCGCGAACAATATTGAGCGCAATGGCTGGGCGGACAGGCTTACCGTGCGCGTCGGGGATGTGGCTTTGTTTGAGGAGAGGGGGGCTTATGATCATGTGATGATCAATCCGCCTTATCACGATCCCAAGAGCCATATCCTTTCGCCGCACCAAGGGAAGCGGATTGCCAATGCGCTGGGGGATGAGGCTGATCTGGCTTTGTGGATCGAGAAGGCGGCTGGGGCTTTGACGGAGGATGGTATGCTGACCATGATCCACCGCGCCGACAAGATGGAGGAGATTGACGCATGTCTGATCGATCAGGGGCTGAGTGTCGAGATCAAGCCTATCATTTCCAAACGTAGCGCGCCGCCGAAACGGGTTGTAGTCAGGGGGCGCAAGGACGCGCAGCGTAAAGAGACACATGTGTTTGCGGCATTCAATCTTTATGGGGCTGACGGGAAGTATAGCGTAGAGGCTCAGGCTTTGCTGCGCGAGGCGGCTTCTATGGATTTTTGAGCGCGTAGCGTTCCGCAACTTTGAAAAGAGGCTCGCCGACTTCGGTGATTGAAAGGAGCTTGCGGATTTTGTGCTCGGTCATGAAACGGGAGAGATAAAGAAGGCGGCTGATCCATGCGGGCGTATCTGGCATGGGGGCGTAGGGCTCGGTGCGGTCGAAGTCATAGGGGTGGGCATAGGTCCACAAGGCTTCGTGCTTCGATAGGGAAGCAAGGCACAGGCGCGTAAGGAGGAATGGCATCAGATAAAGATAGATGCCACCGTTGAAGGGAAGGCGCGCTTGCCCGATCCCGGCCATCGGCATCGGCAGTTCGATCAGGCCGTTTTCCCATAGAAAGGGATGAACCGGTTTTATCTTGAAACCCTGCATCGATATAAGGCTGGGCATGATGCTGGAGGAATAAAGGAAGCCGAGTTCTTTCAGGCTGTCCACAGCCCAGTGTGTTGAGGGCGTGAGAGAATAGCATGGGGCGCGAAAGCCAAGCAGCGAGCGGCCCGTCAGGTCTTGGATGAAGGCTTTGTCGGCTTGCGTTTGCGTTTTGAAGTTTTTAGGGGTGTCTTCGGTCAGCGGCCTATGCGCGGCGGTGTGATAGGCGATCTCGTGCCCGCGTCCTGCGATGGTTTGAATTAGCTTGGGGTTGGCGCGGGCCAGCTTGCCGACCGTGAAGAAGGTGGCCTTGCGTCCCGTCTCTTCGCACAGGTCGAGGATATGCCGCCCCATCAGCGCATAACGCCCGTCAGGGCGATAGGCCTTGCTCGGGTCTTCAAGGTCTATGGTCAGCGTTAAAGCGGGCATGGCAAAACAGAAGGGAGCGTTACGGAGTCAGGTGACGTTGCACTTCGCGCGTGATCCTGTCAAATCCATTTTGGTCCACGAGATCGGATCGTATGAGCATGATGACTTTAGCGGGAAGCTCCTGACGTATGATCGCTTTGCGTGACGGTTCCTTTCTATGGTTGCTGAGATCGGCATATCCTGCCGCAAGACCTGACAAGATGCTCTGGCGAAGTCTTGATTCATCTATGCCTGTCGGGAGCGGTTGTCCTTCAATTGAATCGATGTAAAACGCGTTGGTGGATTTCTTGTTCTGCCAATGGATGAGTTGTCTGTGATGTTCGTGGGTTTGTTCGTATATCTTTTCTCTGTCGCAGCAGGTGCAGGCATGGCAAACAAAAGCGTGCAAGTGTGGGGCTGCATGGTAGCTTCGGAACGCTACGCGCTGTGCTGGTGTCCCGTTGCTCTTTTGTTGGGCCTTTAACTGGGCTAAAGAGATGATGACGGGCAGACATGACAGGTCGTCATAAACGCTAAGCCTCAACGAAAGAACGCCTGTGTGAGCGGATCCGATAGAGAAAACTCGTTCACTTAGGACCTTTATGCCAGTCAAGGGTTTCGATATATCAAAAGCAATAGGCATGGTTCTTCTCTCTTTTTGTTTATCAGGCAATGCGGTAGGCGTTAATGTGTTTCTTGAGTGCCGCGAGAGAGGCACCTTCAAGTTTGGGGGTGGGCGGTATTTGATAGACAAGGACTTCTTTGGCTATGTCGATCATCCGCTGGAAATGGTTGTCGTTGTAAGGTGGTTTGTCCGGTCGTTGGCAAAGGATCACGATCTCCAGGCCGTTGCTCATACGCATTTTGGGATTAGACAATTCAAGGAAGGCGTTGCGCACGGACATCAGGGTGGCGCGATCGACGTCCTCTTGCTGTATGGGTGCGTTTGAATGGGTTATGGCCTCGGTGGATATCGCAAAGTCGGTCACGCCTTCTCGTTGCCGCGTGTGTATGATGTGATGTGCGAGAGTACTTGTCATGTTGCTCAGGCGCTCTTGACTGGCACTGGACCAATAAGAATGGTTCGCGTAGCTGCAGCCTTTGGTTTGATAGATTTCAGTTGTTATCACGTTGTTTTTCGCGGCATCACAACTACCTATGAATGAGCTTATGGCAAAGTCTATTTCAGGAAGATTGCCGAACTCGCCAAAGACAATCGTGACGTTGCTGGAGGTGTTGATGCCAAGTTGAAATTTTTTGTGGTTCTGTACCTTGCCTTGAGTGCGATGGGTGTTGACGGCCATCATCTTCTCGAACCATATGGGAATGCTTGTCATACCTCTATCTCCTTCATTTATGTATGATAAGGCCTTTATCACACACAGGAAGGGGGAGAGAAGAAAAAGCTATGGTTAATGGGGTTTAGCGGCGTTAGGGTAATAATTGTCTTTTTATAGAAGATAATGCTTGACAGGGAGGGGGAATGTGGTATTGACATCCTTACGGCGTGGTGCGTCTTGAGGGCAGCAGGACGGTGAAGATGATGCGTGTGGATGAGGTCAGCGGAAGCTGGCCTTTTTTTGTGTTTGGGGCGGTCGTGTTTGAGAGGGGGCTTATCTTTTATAAAATGCGTCATTCCCGCTTTCGCGGGAATGACGCACGAGGCAGAAGCTGGCAGGAATTTTGGGCGTGACGGAAGCAAAAAAACGGGCAGATTATAAACGAGTGACGAAGCTGGCGACGATTTTTTTGATGCCGCCTTTGTGGAACAGGACTTCGAGTTTGTCACCGTCGATGCGGCGGACGGTGCCTTGGCCGAAGGTTTGGTGCATGACCTGATCGCCGATGGTGAAGGCTCCATTGGTTTTTGGGGCGGCAATTTCGCGGACGCGGCCTTCGATCTGGGGGGGCTCGTTGCGGGGCGTGATGGTGCGAGGACTGGTGGCTTTGATTTGCTGCCAGAGGGGGGCGACTTTCTCGCGGGGTTTGTCTTCCCAGCTGCCATAAGAACTGGCGCGGTGGGCACCGCCGGTGCCGATGGTGGAGACGCAGTGGACATGCTCGGGTGGCAGCTCGCGGATAAAGCGGGAGGGCAGGGCGTTGACCCAGCTGCCATGAACGAAACGGTTGGCAACATGGCTGATCCACGCGCGGACGCGCGCACGGGTGATGCCGACATAAGCAAGGCGGCGTTCTTCCTCAAGCCCCGCCGCGCCGTTTTCGGATAAGGACAGGCGGCTGGGGAAGAGTTCCTCCTCCCATCCCGGCAGGAAGACATAGTCGTACTCAAGGCCCTTCGCGCCGTGCAGGGTCATGAGGCTGACTTGCGCTTCGGTGCTTTTGTCGGTGGCTTCAAGGACGAGGCTGACATGCTCAAGGAACGCGGCGAGCGTGTCAAAGGCGGCCATCGCGCTGACCAGTTCCTTGAGGTTTTCAAGGCGGGCGGGCGCGTCGGGCGATTTATCGGCTTGCCACATGCCGGTATAGCCGGACTCGTCCAGCAGTATCTGGGCGACCTCGCCATGTGGCAGGGTGTCGAGCAGGCCGCGCCAGCGGGCAAAGCTTTGCATCAGGTTGTGCATCGTCGTGCGCATCTTGGGCTTCAGCTCGTCCGTTTCGGCAAGGCGCAGGGCGGCCTCACTGAGCGGCACACCATGGGCTTTGGCGTAGGCGTGGAACTGTTGCAGCGCGGCGGGGCCGATGCCGCGCTTGGGCAGGTTGATGATGCGCTCGAACGCCAGATCGTCGTCGGGCGAAGCGGTCAGGCGCAGATAGGCCATCGCATCGCGAATTTCGGCGCGTTCGTAAAAGCGGGCACCGACCAGCACGCGATAGGGGATGCCGAGCGCGATGAAACGCTCTTCGAACTGGCGGGTCTGGAAACCGGCGCGGACCATGATCGCGATCGAGGAAAGGGGAATGCGTTTGCGCTGGAGGGCTTCGATTTCATCGGCGACCCAGCGGGCTTCTTCCTCGCCGTCCCACAGGGTGCGGACTTCGATGGGGTCGCCTTGCTCGGCGGCGGTCCACAGGGTCTTGCCAAGGCGCATCTCGTTGCGGGAGATAAGCTTCGCCGCCGCACCGAGGATGTTGCCGGTGGAGCGGTAGTTTTCTTCGAGGCGGACGACGGTGGCTCCCGGAAAGTCCTCTTCGAAGCGCAGGATGTTGCCGATTTCGGCCCCGCGCCATCCATAGATGGACTGGTCCTCGTCGCCGACGACGCAGATGTTTTTGCTTTTCTGGGCGATCAGGCGAAGCCACAGATACTGGGCGACGTTGGTGTCTTGGTACTCGTCCACCAGCAGGTATTGAAAGCGGTTTTGCACTTGCTCCAGAATGTCGGGATGCTGGCGCATCAGGGTCAGGTGGTGGAGCAGCAGGTCGCCGAAGTCGCAGGCGTTCAGCTCACGCAGCCGCTCCTGATAAAGGGCGTAGAGCTTGGGGGCTTTGCCGTTCGCGACTTGGCCGATGTCGCCGCGCACATCGTCGGGAAGGAGGCCACGATCCTTCCACCGCTCGATGATGGACAGGACAAGGCGGGGTGGGGCCTTCTTGTCGTCGATGTTCTCGGCTTGCAAAAGCTGTTTAATCAGGCGGAGCTGGTCATCAGTGCCCAGAATGGTGAAGGAGGGTTTCAGCCCAACGCGCTCGGCATGAGGGCGCAGAAGGCGGGCGGCCAGTGAGTGGAAGGTGCCCAGAAACCAACCCTCCACGGGGCGGCCAACGAGCGTAGAAACACGCTCGCGGATCTCGGCGGCGGCTTTGTTGGTGAAGGTCACCGCCATGATCTGGGCGGGCATGGCCCTGCCTGTGTCCAGCAGATGCGCCAAACGGGTCGTCAGAACGCGCGTTTTGCCGGTGCCTGCCCCCGCCAAGACCAGAACGGGGCCGTCAAGGGCTTCGACGGCCAGCCTCTGGGCACTGTTCAGCCCTTGGGTGAAGGGCGAGTCCGAAAGCGTGTCTGCACGGCGACTCGTCATCTGGTGAACCTGATTTGTCATGCCCCATGGCCTAACGCATCAGGTCCATGGGGGCAAGACTTAAAAGGCTGGTGCCAGTTTCCCTTCATTCGTGCGGGCTAAAACCTGCCGTGCGGGGGTGACGCCCTTTAGCATTTGTGTTTGATGCAAGAAGTTCAGGACATTGTCGAAATACTTACCTGCTTGCTGAATGGCCGCCATTTCGGGGAGCGAGAAGGGGTGAATGTTACGTCCCCCGAACTCAAGATCGGCAATGAAACAGTTTTTGCCTTCTTGAAGGGAGGCAAGAGCTGGATGGCTGGAATCGTATTTGGGCAGGGCATAGGGCCGCAAAAGGGTTAGCGAACTGCGTGAGGGAGACAGGGAAGGCAGGGCTTCCAGCGTATCGACCGTTCTGCCGTCATCCGTGATTGTGATCTGAACAGGTTGCCAATGCTTATAGGCAACGGGGGCAAGGTCCAGTACCTTGACCTGAATGGCGCGCTGGGGATCAAAAGAGCCCGGATAGCGGCGTGTCAGATAGGTGCGCAGGACGTCGATGGACTGGGCTTTTTCTTGGATGCTTTGACCTGTTTGCCCTTCGGCACGCAATAAAAGGTAGGCAAGCGGTTCGTTCTTGCCGTTATCAAGGACAATGCCTGTTTCCTCGTTCAGTTCTTTGATGCCTGTGCGTGAAGGGCTTTCCGTGGCATAGCCACCGGCACAAGACCAAAAGCCCGGGAAGATCGGTGCCTCCAGATCGCGTTGGGTCTGGATAATCTTGCGCTCGCCATCAATGTCGAGGTGAAGAATAAAATCGGATCCGACAAGCATACCTTGACCGCGCTCGAACATGGCAAGATTGCCGCTATCGATGTCCTTGCGTCGTGGATAGGCAAAAGCCGATATAATGGAGCGCGAGGTACGCCTCATGACGCGGAGCAGGGAGGCATGCGATGTTTCGTTTTTGCTAACAAACGGTTGAAGGGGGATGCGCAAGCCGATGGCACTGCCTGTTATGGCAAACTGGTCAGGCGTGACTTGAGAGAGATTCTTTGGTTCAAACCCGTATGTTTGCGTAAGGCGGTAAAAATAGGGATCGACCATATCGGTTGGCAATTCACCGTTCTTGATGGCCATATCTGCCGTATATTGCATCAAAAGATGCATACGGTCATTTTCAGCTTCGCTCTTAAGGGACATGGTTCAATCCTTTCTGTAAAATCACCTTTAGTTATTGTCTTTGATGCGTTGCGTGTCAAAACTTTCCTTTTATCAGTCTGTTATGGTAAAGATGGCTCATGATCGTCATGGGATTACAGTGCGGGCGCGGGGCTTCGGTTGCTTTGGTTAAGGACGGGCAGCCCTTGGTGCTTTTGGAGCGCGAGCGGCTGGTGCGGCGCAAGCAGGCTGACGGGCTGGAGCTGGCCGAGGTCGAGGCTGCGTTGCGCGAAGCGGGGCTGGTTTGGGGGGATGTCGAGGCTTGCGCGCTGGTGCCTTCTTCGCACAAGCCCGAGGCTTTGGGCGTTGTTCAGGCGCGTTTTGGGCAACAGCTTGTTTCAGTCGACCATGCACTGGCGCATGCGGCAGCGGCTTATTACAGCTCACCGTTTGAGGCGGCTCTTGTTCTCGTGCGCGATCCTGATTGCAGGAAGAGCCATAGTTTTATTGGACGTGGCGGTACACTGGAGCCATTGGCGTGTCACAGCGGGGCGGGGCCATATCTCTATAATAGGGTCGCCAATGCCATGGGGCTTGGCGCGGCTGGCGGGGCAGGGAAGTTGATGGGGCTTGCGCCCTATGGCAGGCCTGTTTTCTATCAGGAGGCGGATAGGGCGCGCGTGCTAAAGGCAGAAGAGCAGGCCGTTCTTCTTTGGCTTGATCTTGTTCGTGAACGCGCCTTGGCTGCCGGTTATGAGGGGGTCGCAATTGCGGAGGGGATGGACGTTCTCTCGCCCTTCGCGCGCGATCTGGCGGCTAGCACCCAGCTTTTGTTTGAGCGGGATGGGTTGGCTGTTATCAAGGAAGCTCAGGAGGCGGTGCAGCGCGAAGACAGCCTCCCGTGCAATTTGTGTTTGTCCGGCGGCGCGGCACTGAATTGTCCTGCGAATAGTCTTGTTGCGACGCAGGCTGGGTTTGACGCTCTTTTTATTCCGCCTTTCTGTGATGATACGGGGCTTGCGTTGGGGGCGGCTCTTTTGGTTTGTGCCCAGAAAACAGAGAAGAGAGCCTTGTCCGCTAAGCCTGTCTCGCCCTATTTAGGGCGATGCTATGATGATACGGCGGTTCATGAAGCTGTCAGGACATTGGAAAGTGGGTTCCAGCGTTATCCTTGTGCCGATCCGATTAAGCAAGCTGCCCTGTGGCTTGCAGAAGGGAAAATCATCGGGTGGTTTGAGGGGCGTAGTGAAGTCGGCCCCCGTGCCTTGGGACATCGCTCCATACTCGCCAGTCCGCTTCTTCGTGAAAACTGGGAGCGCATCAACAAGATCAAACAGCGCGAACCATGGCGGCCTTTTGCGCCAGCTGTTTTGGAGGAAAAGGCGGGCGAGTGGTTTTCCGGTGCGCCCTTGCCGTCGCCTGCCATGCTTTTCACGCATCAGGTGCTAAGCGATAAGCTTCCGGCCATCACGCATGTCGATGGATCGGCACGCGTGCAAACAGTTACAGATGATGCAGGGTATTTTTATCAGTTGCTTAAAGCCTTCGAGGCTATGACGGGCGTGCCGGTTTTGCTCAACACATCCTTTAACGGCCCTCACGAGCCTATTGTGGATGGGCCGGAAGAAGTCGTTCGCTCCCCTGTGTCCAATAACCTTCACGCCCTGTTTATGGGCGGAAACCTGTATATACGCGGTGCCTAGTTCTTGGTATAGGTCGTCGCACCTGTAGCGGCTGTGTATTTGATCGTTGTGACGGGGTAAAAGCGCGTTGCCCTTAGATCATCATAGCCATAGGTCGTGTACGTCCGGTCTCCCGCCGCGTTCCCTTGTTCGAGCGTGCCATCTTTAAGGCTGATGTAATTTTTGCCAGTCTCGGCAGGGAACAGCTGCAAGTACAGCAATTGATTAAGGGAGCCAAGACGAAACGCCAACCCTGGCGCGTTCAAGCCGTCAGTAGCACCAACACCTGCCGCGCGGCCCCAACCCAGTGTTGCTTCCTGTCCAGCGGACGAAAAACCGATTTCGGTCCATGGTAAAGAGACACCTGTCGTTGAGATGGTCGAGTAGCCGCCCAGACATTGACCGCTGCCAGTGACAGGGGTGCCCGTCGATGTCGTTGTTGACAGGCAAACCCTGCCCGTATCGACGTAACCTGTCGTTATGTTGTTCCATTTTAACCGGTTGTTGGCGAGGCTATCTAGGTTGCGTGTAGTCAGATAAGAACGGGTCTCAGGTGGCGTAAGCGCATAAAGCGTGATGAGGTTGTTATTCGCGGGATTGAATATCAAGTCCGCACCAAGATTCGTGAAGGGCCCCTTTGACAAGACGGCTGACCAATTCATCGTTTCAGGATTATAGACAAGGCCCCCGTTCTGAATAACTTTCCATAAGTCAGGAATGGCGGCGAAAGGCCCTTGAGTCATGGTATTCGTCACGGCACCCGTGAACGAAACATCGCTTACGGCAATTTTGTCTCCTGTTGTCGTCGAATAAACAGAAAGCACCTTATAGCCGCTTTGGTCTGGCTTCATCTTGGCGTCGATGATCTTGTAGGGAAGGCCGCCACTCGTGACCTGGAAGGCCGGCAAGATGCCTGTAATAATGCCATTCTCGTCAAGCGTCCAAATCGTTCCCAAACCTGTTAGCTTGGTACACATGAATATTTTGGCACCAAGGCTATTCCCTCCGGACCCATTGGTCAGATCCGCGTTGTCGGTCACAACCCACCCTCCATTCGCGGCAGTCGCAAAGGTGCCGCCGATCGCAGTGGATAGGGTTCCAGTTAGTGAATCGACAGTGACTACGGCAACATTCCCGTTGGCAGTGCCCGATGAGGCTGTCGCGGTTGTTTTATCTAACCCGAAGTTAAATGGTGCAGACTGTGGGCTTTCTGAGCCGTCCGAGAAACCAGCCGTCAGTGTGAAGGGGGTAATCGCCGCCGTTAGTGTAACATTGAAATCAGCAGCATAACCCCCATCCGATTTGACATAGAACTTGTTTTTGTTCCCGTCGTTTATGGCTTTACTGGTTGCTGTCGCAACCAAGGCACCATCTTGGTACAACTTGTAGGAAGTAACAGTAGGTTCACTGGGTGGGGTATATCCCCATTCAACATGGATACCCTGCGCGCTGACAAGTCGCGGAGCCAGAGCACTTGCGGCAACCAGATAAAAAAGTGCTTTTTTGCCAATAGTCAGCCATCTCTTGGATAGCTGGGGCGAATTTTGGCTGCTCTCATCATGTTGGGTCTTCATAACTCACCTGCAATATCGTTCCTTGGGTGTATCTGAATACATTGGCAACTCAAGCATACTTTGTAAATGGTTGCAAGTATGGTTAATCACTTTTTTTTCAGGTGTCCCAGCCTTCTTGGTTTCTCAAGAGGGCTGGCGTGGTGTTTCTTGGGCGGAAAGTTACTTAAAAAACAATCTTCTAGAAGCGTGGAACGAGGGGGCGAGCTCAAGTAACGATGTTTTTTACTTAAAGCATGTAAATGTACAAGTTCCTGTATATTACAGTTTAATATTACCATTCAAAAACATGCACACCTTTTTCTGCAAAACTTGAACCAGCGCAGATAAAAAAGACCGCCGCGACGGCTCTGTCTCAACGTTTACCCCATATCTTTAGGTGGTTGAGCTATTTTGCCACGCTTCTTTCATTGCAGTATAGAGCGTGCGCGTGATTCCTATTTGTTTATGAGATATGCAGCTGTCTTTAAGCAGGCATGATGAACAATTCGGACATTCGGGCAGTGGTAGTGTTTTGATATAGGCGTCGATGTTATCCAAATCGTGACAAGCTTGGCGGACATCGTCGGTTTGGCCCAATTCGGCTTCCAAAGCGGCGCGTGCCTCCCCTGTTGTTTTAACAGTAGCAAGATGCTTCACATAAAAGGCCATAGCTTTATAATATTCCACCCTGTCGCCACAGTCGCTTTGGAATACAAAGAATGCTTTTGCCGCCTCGTCAAGCTTACCCAGTTTGAACCACGTTATGCCCAATAGAAAAGCGACATTCAATTTGTAGCCTGGGCTGGTTTCTTCTAAGATTAGAGCCAAAATTCCTGTAATGCTTTCGTAGGCGGGGAGGGTTTGCAGGCTTGTTTCAAGTGTAAGCAGGTCTTCAGGGATGTTGCTTTTGAAGCGGTAGATAATCTCTTCAATCTTGTCGATTTCGATCTGGTCATAAGTTGGTTTGGATAGCATGGGAAGCGCTGACTTCCTGCCCAAGCTCGATACTTCGGGAACATAAACGTAGACAGACGGGAATCCTAAATATGAGACGTCACGGATGTAAACATTTAAGTCGAGGGAATGAAAGAACTCTATTATTTGTTCAACTTCTTCCTTATACGATCCACGTGTTCTGAAGGAGGCGGGGTCGAATGGGTAGCTAGGTGTCTCTCCGAATAAGCTGGGAGGAAAATCGCCTGTGCCGTCGCGTGTAAATTGGGCAAATACTTTAAAACGCAAGTTCAGATTGTCTTCATCGTTCTTTATGAAATAAGGCGGAGTTTCTTGTGGTATTTCGATTGAGAAATCGTCAAAGATCTCCGCATTACCAATTCCTTGGAAGATTTCTGTAAGAGCCCGACTTAGAGCGATTTGGAAGGATGTGTCGCAACCGACGTTGAGCCTATAGGTGTTGTTTTCAAGATTCTCGATCAGAACGCCAACGGCAGGAAGTTTGTGACCAGTGGAGAAATCTTTGATCGTAACACGCCATTTTCCGCCCTTTTCGATGTTTTGGATAATCTCGTATTCGGCGGGATATTGTTTGAGATAGGCATCAGGAATGCTTGGTGGGGTAAGTTGGTCAAAGAAAACACTGGCTGCCGCCCAGCGTTCCATAATTTCGCAAAGAGCTTGATAGACGGCTTCGCCGTAACTATTTCCGGCTGCCATGCCGTTTGTCCCCGTTGTCATCCAAAGGAGGGTGATGGGGAGATACTCGTCCTTTTTCGATCTTGAGCAATAAAATGGAACTGCTATCATGCCCGCCCTGTTGTGGGCGGCTAGTCGCTCAAAATAGGCCTGAATAAAACCTTCTTTTGCTGGTCCGTTATAGCGGCTTAAATCGTCTCGAATATTTTGAGGAAGCTCTAAGAATTCATCAAAGGATAGATGTTGTTCTCTGGGGTCATAGTAGAAACCAAACTCACGATAGAGCTGGTCGTGTATGGGGCGCGAGAACGAAGAGCAACCCCCGTTTTGCAGGCGCTCGATAAACTCGCCATACGCACTAGCCGCGCAATATTCCTTTGTACGCCCTTTGCCGTTCGTGCCGAATCCGCCTTTATCGGCGGGGAGCACGATTCTAGAGGAGTAAAGGTCTTGAATAGGATTGAGTGAAAAAACTTCTTTGGGTAGCAGGCCTTGAGATTCAAGAATGTTGCGTATCTTGGCAATAGTTTCTTCTGCGGTGCATTCTTTGTAAGGGCGTGAAAGGGCGGTGAACATGCGATTTCTATGTGCCTCAATTTAATGAAATAAAATCTCATGCGTAAAGCTTGATAAGAAGCGTAGCCTGAACGCAATACCTACAGGAGTGCCCGAACGCGAACAAATACATAGCAAGTCTCGAACGCCTTTAGCAATTACGCAACAATATCTAGCCATTTTGTGACTACATTGCCTATGGCTTGATCATACACCTATCTGGTGTGTGATTTATCAGGCGGATTAAAGAACCAGTATGTAGGGTTTATTTTGGCCATTTGTGCCACCGCCTCGCTCAAGAGCGGTTTGTCCCTTCGAAGACTTTGCTGGGCGCTTTGCCATAGGAGTACTCGTGCCGTCCACTAAAGCGTTGTAGGCATCGAAAACGTTTGCTGTTTCGCGAAAGGAGTTAGCTTTAACATCGCTCATGGCTGTTCTTCCTGTAGAGGTAGTGGGTACTCTTTTGCTTCGACATGGCGGGCAATTCAAACAAACTGGTCGTTTAAAGCGCCCCCAGATTCAATAACAAAGCACGATTCTTCTAACAAAAGATATCGGGCTGGTCAATAATCATTATTTCTTAATGGCTTAACCAAACTGAGCTTGATGCCCCGGATTCTATAAAGTATGGCAGGTGACCTGCTCCCCGTCGTGTCGCCAATGTAACACTCGCCGGATTACCTCCGGCGAGCTGTAACACCGTTTTTGATTATTTCTTGTGGCTCCACCATCTAAGTCTCTGATTTAGATGGTGGGTGCGACAGGGATTGAACCTGTGACCCCTACCGTGTGAAGGTAATGCTCTACCGCTGAGCTACGCACCCACGCTTTGTTTTCAGTGTGTTGGCGGGGCGTCGGGAGGTCCTGTCCAGCCTTGTAGGGCTTTGGATAGTGTGACGACGAGCCAACGTCAAGACGGCGGTGATCGTCTTGGGCTGAGGAGGGCAAATAAACAGGATTTTACCCTTTGCTGTCAAGCACAAGCCTGATATTTTCTTCTTCCATGGCCCATATTGTCACACCCGCCCTTAAACCCCATATCCTTGTTGTCGATGACGATGACCGGTTGCGTGAGCTTTTGGGCCTTTTTTTAAGTGAAAATGGCTTTTTGGTCAGTACGGCGGATGGGGCAGCGGCGGCGCGCAGTAAGTTGGCTACGCTGGTTTATGACCTGATGGTTTTGGACATTATGATGCCGGGAGAGACAGGACTAGAGCTGGCTTTTTCCCTTCGAAACAATCCTCAAAATCGTATTCGTGCCATGCCTATCTTGCTGCTTACCGCTCGTGGGGAGGCCTCAGACCGTATCGGGGGGCTGGAGACAGGTGCCGATGATTATCTTGTTAAGCCGTTTGAGCCGCGTGAGTTGCTCTTGCGGATTAATGCGATTTTACGGCGTGTTCCTAAACAAGGCGAGACAATGGCTCCTTTGAGGATGGGGAAGTGGATTTATGATCCGGCGCGAGATGAATTGCGAAGTGAAGATGAAACCGTACGGTTGACAGACGGCGAGGCGGCGATGATGCGTTTGCTAGCGGCTCAGCCCGGCGGTGTTGTCACCCGTGAAGCCCTTGGAGATCGCGGTAGGGGAACGGTCAATGACCGCACGATTGACGTTCAAGTGACGCGCTTGCGGCGTAAGATCGAAGGCGATATGCGCAACCCGCGTTATTTGATTACAGTGCGTGGTGAGGGGTATATGCTGATGCCGGATGCGGAGGGGTAGGCAGATGAACACATTGTCGTGGCGTTGGTTGAAAAGGCTGATGCCGAAAAGCCTTTATGTCCGCACGATTTTGATTATCGTGATCCCGACTTTTATCGCGTTGGCCGTTGCTACTTTTGTCTTTTTTGATCGCCACTGGTCGACGACGACCAACAGGCTAGCTTATGCTGTTTCTGGCGACATTGCTGCTATTATTGCGCTTGCGGAAACGGTGCCGTCTACTGCGGCGCGGCAAGAAGTTATTGACAAGATCGCCATCAGAACTGATTTGTTTGCTACCTATGATGCAGGGCGCAAATTGGATCGTGATCCCAAGAAATACAGTAGTCCTCTGCGCCAAATCCTTGATGATGCTCTAAACGAGCGGGTGAGGTTTCCTCACATCATTGAGGCACGGCGCGAGACTGAAGAACTTGCCATTATGATTGAGACTCCTGATGGGCTTTATACGGTTCTAGTGCCGCGTAAGCGGCTTTATACGCCGACGACCGAGGTTTTTATCGGCTGGATGTTGGGCAGCTCCATTCTATTATCTGTCATTGCTCTGTTGTTCATGCGCAATCAGGTCAGGCCTGTCCGGCGTCTTGCTGAAGCGGCTGAGGCTATCGGCAAGGGACAGGACGTGCCTTGGTTCAAGCTTGAAGGCGCGACTGAAGTGCGTCAGGCCGGATCGGCTTTGCTGGTTATGCGTGATCGTATCCGGCGTTCGTTTAATCAACGAACAGCGATGTTGGCAGGTGTTTCGCATGATTTGCGGACTCCCTTGACGCGAATGAGACTACAGCTCGCCATGATGCCGGAGGGAGCCCAGACGCGGGGCATTCTGTCCGATATTGGCGAGATGGAGGTCATGCTAGAGGGGTATTTGGCTTTCGCGAAGGGCGAAGAAGGCGAGGCGACAGTCAAAACGGATTTGGCCGCCCTGCTTGAGGATATTGTCCAGACAGCCAGAAGACAGCACGAGCATGTTTCTTTCAAGGGATCGGAAGCGGTTATGGCGACAATCCGCCCCCATGCCTTGCGTCGCTGTGTGAATAATCTTATCGGCAATGCGTTGCGCTATGGCAAGCAGGCGCAGATTGCCTTGTCCGAACGTGACCACGCGATTGATATCGTGATAGATGATGATGGCCCCGGTATTCCCGAGGAGAAGCGAGAGGATGTGTTCCGCCCCTTCTGCCGCCTTGATGCCTCACGCAATATGGATACGGGGGGCGTGGGTTTGGGTCTGACAATTGCACGTGATATCGCTCGCGCACATGGGGGCAATCTCGTCTTAGAGGACAGTCCGCTAGGTGGTCTGCGGGCACGGATATGGTTGCCGGTCTAGTGCAGCCTCCTTTTGCCCCTGGTTTGCTTCCTTCTTTGGCTGGTGTTTGGATTTGGAAAAAGACGTTTAGAATCAACGATCCGAGGGGAAAATGAGGCCTGTGACGCAGCTGAGCCGATATTTGGTACGCTCACGGGCCTGTTCGCGAGTCTTTTTGGGCTAACCTGCTGATTTATAACAACTTTCCCAAAATCGAGGACAACGGCTAACTCATTGATCTAAAACAATATTCTGAATCACATCTCCATCGAGACAGAAATCGACGAAGTTTGTCAGACTGGAGGATACCTGTTCCCTGTTGTCCCTGTGGGAGCGTGGGGCCTACCCAAGGTGGGATCAGCAGTTCGTTCCAGCTGGCAAATCTACTGGGCATACTTTGTGCGGTTCCTTGGCTTCGTCCAGGGCGTCAATGACATTGCTGGCCGTTAGCAGTTCGGACAGGAGGAGGCCGCCCGGTACCTTGGGGCCGAAGACGGCGTTAAAGGGGATGCCATAGCGGCCATGTTTGCGCAGGAAGGCTGTGAGGGCCGGATCAGGCGTTGTCCAGTCTCCCTGCATCGCGATAACGTCTGGATCGTTGAAAAGGTGTTTTTGGACATCGCTGCGCGATAGGGTGAATCTTTTGTTGGCTTTGCAGGTGAGGCACCAGTCTGCTGTGATATCGACGAAGACGGTTTTGCCTTCGCGCACATGGCGGTACAGGGCTTCTTCGTCAAATTTTTCCCATAGACCGCTTTGAGGGGCCAGCGCAGTGGGAACCGAGGTGATGAAGCCAAAACCAAGCGAGGCGATGAGAAGGAAAGCGATAACCGGCTTGGTGAGTTTAACAGCGATTGACCTGTGGTGCAGATAAAGCTGTATGATGATAACAAGCATCGCTGCCGTGATCCCGAAGGCAGCCCAAAGGCCGAGTTGTTCGCCTAAAACCGTTAGGAGCCAGACAGCTGTTCCGGCCAAACAGAACCCGAGAAGTTTTGTCAGTTTCCCCATCCATGGGCCGGGTTTGGGGAGGCTGGAGGCTAGACGCGGATAAAAGGCGATGAGAAGATAGGGAAGGGCCATGCCTGTTCCCAAAGCTAAAAAGATCGCCATTGTTTTGACAGCACTTGCTGCAAGGGCAAATCCCAGCGCGGTTCCCAAGAAGGGCGCGGAACAAGGGGTGGCCAGAAGCGTGGCCAGCATGCCTGTCGCAAAATTGCCAGCCAGTTGTGGGTGGTGGGTTGTGTCGATTCTGTCCATCACAAAGCGCGGCAACGTAATCTCGAAGAACCCCCAAAGATTGCACGCAAAGAGCGTGGTCAAAAAGATCATGAAAATGATGAATGAGGGCTGCTGGAATTGGACGCCCCAGCCGATCAAGGTACCGCCGTGGCGCAGCAAGATCAGAATGGCGGCAAGCGCGCCAAAAGAAAAAATGATCCCTGCCGCAGTCGCCGTGAAGGATCGACGTATGGTTGTGCGGGCGGCTCCTCCGTGTTTGATCACGGACAAAACCTTAAGAGACAAAACGGGCAGGACGCAGGGCATCAAGTTCAAAATAAACCCGCCAATCAGCGCAAGAAAAAGCATGGTCCAGCCGCGTGAATCGGGGACATCTTCGGGTGGAGGCGGTGTTTCTGGGTGTAGAGGCAGATCGACTTCAAGGGCCTTGTTGCCATTTGTGATGGTTGCTTTTAAAGGCAGTTCCGCCAGCGTTTGGCCTGCGCCAAGCTCGCTGGCCAAAGCAGATTTAAGGATGATCTTATCGGGATTGTCTGTCGGGATTGTCTCTGGCTTGGCAAAGAAAACGGTATCGCCGCCTTCAAGGAACAGGTCAGGTTCGTGAAACCCGTTTGCGGTTTTAAGGGTAACGCTCACGCTGTTGGCATCGCGCGATACGCTGTCTAATGCGAGCGCATCCGTTCCGTGTGTCGCGGGCAGGTTGTTGAATCCTGTTTCGATAAGTTCGGCTTCGCTTCCTTTGGCTCCATCACCGGCGGGAAGGATGAGGGAAAGATCGAAATGTTTGGGAAGGCACAAGTCTTTGCAGATCAGGATGTTCGCTTTTATATGTAGAGCTGTCTCTTGTTCAGCCGTCTTCAGTTGAAGTTGCAGAGGAAAAAAGACATGGTCGCTGTAGCCAATTGTCTCCATGCCATATAGTTCGGCGCGGTGCGGTGCGGGATAAAGGAGGTTCAAGCCCTCAATGTTGTTGGAATGGGACCAGTCAAGGGAGGGGGGGAGTCCGGCTTCTCCGCCGGAACGCCAATAGGTATGCCACCCGTCGGCAAGCGTCAAATCGAGTCCCAGACGAAGGTTAGACGTGGGGCCAACCGAGTCGGTTTCCGATACAAGGCGAGCCGTAAGGGTTTCGTCCCCGGCACTGTTACTTACAAGGGCCTGCGCCTTAGGCGCAAAGGACAAAATGAACAGGGCCAAGAAGAGAAAAAGTCGCCTTACCATATCAAACTCCAGAAGGATCATAGTGATTCAGTTCTTTGTCTTTTTACGCCCTCTGGTGTAAAATGACCAGCGAGAGGCAAAACGAGGTAGGGATATCTATGGCTGGCAGACCGGAACTCACAATGACCCCTCAAGGGGGATGGCTGACAGGCAAGATCCTTGTTGCTATGCCGTCGATGTTGGACCCCCGTTTCGAGAAAACCGTCGTCCTTATGTGCAGCCATGGGCCGGAAGGGGCGATGGGGCTCGTCCTGAACCGCCTCTTCGGCGATCTTAATTTCCGGGGTCTTCTCAGCCAGTTTGATATTACGCTACCGCTTGAGACGCCGGACCGCCCCGTTTATTACGGAGGCCCCGTTGAGCCTGTGCGAGGCTTTGTTTTGCATTCGGCTGATTATCGGCAAGAAACAACGACGACGGTGACGCCCGAAATAGGTATGACGGCAACCGTCGAAATCCTGCAAGCTATTGCAAACGGAACTGGGCCTGAACGATCACTTCTTCTTCTGGGCTATGCCGGATGGGCTCCTGGGCAACTCGAAAACGAGATCCAAGAAAATGGATGGCTGACCGTTGATCCAGACGACCACCTCGTTTTCGATGAAGATATCGAAACCAAATGGAACCGCGCGCTCGGTAAGATTGGTGTCAGTCCGATGATGCTTTCCGCCGACTTTGGCCACGCCTGATCGGCCAGTTCCCCTTGAGCCGTAAAAAGAGGATAATAGCCTGCACGACTGTGATGAAGGTTTCGGTAATGACCGATGAAAGAGCTGCCCCAACGGCTCCATAATGGGGGCATAGCAGAATCATGGTGCCAACGTTCATAAAGGCCGAGACGCCGACGATCCACGCAAACTCATCTTTCATCCCTAAAGGGATCATGATGTTGATGCCAAGGACATTACTCAGGCCGATCACGAAGGGCAGCGCGGCAAGCACTTGTACGGCAGGAACGGCACCTACATATTCCTGTCCCAGCGCAAAGGGGACGAGGTAGGGGGCTCCCAAATACATAACAAGGCTAACCAGTAAGCTAAAAGCCCCCTGACCAATCAGCATGCGCCACATCATCTTTTTGGCGGCCTGCCTGTCGTTGGCCATCAGGTTATTGATGCGCGGAAAGACAGCGGTACTGACGGGACCAATGAAAGCCTGATGCGCAATTCGCACACGGTCCGAGGCATGGTAGTACCCAATCTGGAGCGGCGTTGTCATACTCTTTAAGATCAGAATGTTGCTGGTCGTATACAGATTGATCGCTGCCGTTGAAATGAAGAGTTTTGCCCCAGCCCTAAGTTGATGTTTCATGCCCTTGATAGAAAAGCGAACGGGGAAAAGGTTGACATACTTAAAAGCCATCCGCGCCGCCAAGGCGCAGTACAGGAACTCGCAGAAGCCGGGAATAAAGACGGCATAAACTAAATCTGCCGGAGACTTTACAAGCAGGAAGGTCAGCGGAATGGTGAGTGCTCGTGTGAAAAGGAACGGCCAGACGAAGGCATCCATCTTTTCAAGACCCTGTAAAAACCAACCCACAGCGATCATAGATGAAACAACCTGAACCAGTGAGGGCAGGAGAACATAGGATATTTCCTGAACCGCCGGAATGGTCGCAAGCGCAATACCGAACAGGGCAAAGGCTACGAGCCCCAAAAAGATGCGGGCCCAGAAAATGTCCCAGAAAAGGAAGCGAAGGGATTTAGGGGCATTCGCCTTGCGTGCGGCTTGCTGGGTTGCCGTAAAGCCAAACCCCCAGTCGGTGAGTAACCGCATCACGGTAATGATGCTGATGGCCACCCCCATCGAGCCATACATATTGACACCAAGAATGCGGGTCAGATAGGGAATCGTCACCAAGGGAATAAGGTAATTTGCGCCCTGAAGAAGATAAAGCAATACGATATTGCGTTTAAGGGATGCCATAAAAAATTATACCTCGACGCCTAACGAAGGCTGGTTATGATGAAAGTGGATCCAGTTTGCCTCGCCTGACTGGAAAAGGATAGAGCCTTTGAGGCCTATCGCTTCAAAAGAAGCCAAGGTCGAGGAACGTATCTCATTGACAAGCGTAAGGGGAAGCTGCTTCTCGCTCCGCAAAACGAGATCAAGGGTCTTGGGGCGCGCCAAGCCATCCAATTGCATTGCGCCCAGCTTCGACATAGTCAGTGTGACGACGAACCGTGTCTTCTTGCCTGTAGCTGTGCGCGAGGGACCGTCTTCTTGGTTTGAGCCATCCTGATGAACGTACAGGCGTAGCGTTTGGCAAAAGCCGTCTGCGTGAAGGGGAACCGGATAGCAGTGCCATTGCCCTATCTTGGGATCATGGGCCTGAACCAGTTCAGGGTCGTTTAACGCGTCGATCAGAGCAGTTTTCGGCGATGTCTTGTCCCCCTTCTCACTGCGCTGAAAGGCTGAAAGGCGCGGCGAGGGAAGCCACTCCTCCATTTTGTCACTATGCAGAGCCGATAAGAAAAAGAGGAGGGCGCCGGTCAAATGATTGGAGGGGCTCGGTAAGGCTGTGGCTTGAGGTTGCCCCGCTTGAGCCGCTGTGTTGGCCAGAGCGGACAGATAGGTTTGAGCCAGATCGGCCATAGTGTCGTTAGGTCGAGCTGGAAGAAGAGCCCTAGCCGTGTCCTGCCATGGGGTCAACGAAATAACCAGCTTTGTCCCGAGCGAGAGCGGCATCGGTTCCTGTAAAAGGATCGTCGCCTTTCCACTGGTCAGGACCGGATTTCCTGAGGGCATATGGCCCGTGACGATCGCATTGACCGCTTTGCCGCTTGCCGGAGGTTGCTGCGAGACGAGGTTAGCTTCCAAGGTATGAACTTCGTGGATCGTGACGGCTTGAGCCTTGGGGAGCTGTTGAGGGACTGCATGCGTCGGGGTTTGGGTTCCAGCCAAAGAGGGGCACGTCGACATCTGGGATGGCTCTGCTGGCGCAGGGGGAATCTGCGTGCTCGTGACGCTCCCTCGCTGGGTGGCTGCGGCGGCAGAAATGTTGGTCTCTGGGCTTGCTTGTGAATTTGCGGGGGCCACTAAGTTTGTTTTGGTTTCGTGCGGTGTAAGGACAAGGGCCTGAATCGGTTTGCCAAGAGGAATTGTCTGGGGCGCACTTTCTGGCGACGCGTTCATGGCAGCTGGACGACTAAAGGTATCCGTGACCGATGGGCCTTGATTAGTCACTGGGGCTTTGTCCGGCATAGGCAGGGTCAATAATCCCTTGCTGCTCACGCCGCCTTTATCCAAATAGAGGGTTACGGGCGGCAAGGCCGTATTCTTATCGCCTAGTGTCTGCAACAAGGCGGTAAAAAGGTGCTGGTCGGTTGTGGCAAGAGCCACCTTGATAGCCCCCATGCTGGTACGGAGTGACATATCCTGTGGCGAGAGCATACCGATCAGCGTGCCATTGATTGAAAGGGGACGTGTTACATCGTTTAAGACGGGCGGGAGTTCCGTAAGCAAGACAGGCAGGGTAAGCGTCTGCGTCGTGCCCTTGTTCGATGCTACAGAGGCCAGTTGTTGGGCGATGGTGGAGGATATGGCTTCGCCCATATTTTCTCAGCCCATTATAGGAAGGGGAACTGCGCGGCAATCGCGCCGACATCTCCGGCTGCGTCACTGGCTGGAGAGCGGGTGAGGAGCGGCGTCTGGGCACGGATCGCATCGCGGACTTTGGTATCACGGCGGACGATACCGGCAAGCTTAGGCGAGAAGCGCAGGAAAATCTCGCAGGCATTGCGGATCGTCTCGAAGGTGCGTTGCCCCTCGGTGAGGGAGGAAGCCATGTTCACAACGATACGCAAATCCGCCTGAGGATTGGCCGCGCGCGCCAGCTTGATAAAGGCATAACCATCCGTCAGCGAGGTTGGCTCGTCCGTGATTACGATAAAGCTTGTGGCGGCAGGGCCAGCCATTTGGCGCACGGCCCGGTCAACCCCGGCGCCAAGATCAACAAAAACGGCATCATAATTTTTGGCCAGATCAATCAGGCTCGTGCGAAGATCGCTGACCTTCTGGGTCGGCATGGTTGCTAGATTGCCTGAACCCGAGCGTCCCGCCAGAATATCAAAACCGCCGTCGACATACCGCGTGACGGCTTCTTCAAGCGTATTGTGTCCCTCGGTGACATGCGCAATGTCTCGCTCTGGGGTTAGGCCTAGCTGAATATCGACATTCGCTAACCCCAAATCGCCGTCGAATAAAAGGATGCGTTTCCCTTTCTTGGCCAGTGTGTGAGACAGCGTGATCGAAAACCACGTTTTGCCGACACCTCCTTTCCCCGAAGCGACGGCAAACATGTTCGGACAGCGCAGCATCGCCAAAGGCGGCGTAGCGGACTGGGGCAGGGCGAAGGGGATGGGATCGGACATAGGTTTACTCCGTTATCATTCGGTACCGGTGGCTTGCTGGGCCGGAGTCGCTGGCAGAGGGAGGATGAGCCGTGCGAGGGAAACAGGGTTGAGGGGCTGTGGCGGCTCGGAAACCTTGCCGGAGGCACTAAAGTTGCACAGCGGGATTTTGGAACTATACGCGACGCTAAGCATGCCGCCCAGTCTGCGAGTCATATCAAGGCGCGTCGCCAGAAGAGCAGCCGCCCCCATGCCATGGAAAACGCCCGCCATATCGGTCGCCGTTGCCGCATCCATATCGGCGGGCATAACGAGGATTGGTGTCGCTTTTGAGGCTTTGACCAAGAAGGCCAAGGCGTCGCGTTGGCTTGGATCAAGTGGGTTGCATCCGGCTGTGTCGATAATCGTAACCTGTCCGGCGGGCTGGATGTGCAGCGCATCTTCAAGGGCGTGCGGGTCCTCGATCTCCAGTATATCCGTTTGAAGCAGGTTGGCAAAAGCGCGCAGCTGGGCCATGCCTCCTGCCCGCTCTGTATCCGTGCTGATAAGCGTCACAGGGCGTTTGGCAAGGGCGGCCTTCGTCGCAAGTTTCGCCGCGCACAGTGTTTTACCGGCACCGGGTGGGCCGATCAAGATCAACGGCACGGAGGGGATATCCTCCGACAGCGGCTGGAATATAAAATGCGTATCAAAAGACGCGCCGACAGCAAGGAGGGAATCCTCGCTTGCGTATTGGGTGGCCGTCGCTAATAAACGCTCGGCCAAAGCGTTGGGAACCTGATGGCGCAGGAAAGACTGCGCGATAAGATCGAGCGTGTCGTTATCAGGATTCGCATCGGGCATGGATCCCGTGGTGCGAGGTTGTGGCGCAGGAGAGGATACAACCGGATCGTCGATGGCAGCCGTCACCCGCACGCCGCCGCGTTCGTCATCGCGGGTCGAGACGATAATCGCGTCCTCGCCGAGTGCCTCGCGCACAAGGCGCATAGCCTCGGTCGAGTTGGCGGCATAAAAAGATTTCAGTCTCATTTAAATCTGTCCCAACGTCTTGATTTTAGCTTTAGCATAAATCTCGTTTTGCGAAAGAACCGTTGTGGAGGGACGGAATCTTTCAATGATTGAACGAACATAAGGCCTAATGACGGGACTTGTCAAAAGAACAGGTGCTTCGCCCATGGTAGCCTGCTTTTCATAGGCCTGTTTAACCGCCTGAATGAACTGGTGCAATTTGGTAGGCGGCATGGCGAGCCGTTTTTCCTCGCCATCGCCCGTTAGGGATTCGATAAAAGCCTGTTCCCATTCCGGCGACAGCGTCAAAAGCGGAATATAGCCCATATCGCCTGTGTTGGCACTCGATATCTGGCGGGCAAGGCGCGTGCGGACATGTTCGGAAATTATGGACAGATTGCGCGTGACGGGTGCCGCTTCACAAATACCTTCCAGAATAGACGGCAAATCGCGCACGGACACACGCTCGGCCAGCAGATTTTGCAGCACACGCTGAAGGCCGCCCAGCGTGATCTGACTCGGGATAACATCCGAGACAAGCTTTTGCTGATCCTTGCCCATTTCGTCCAAAAGCTTTTGCGTTTCGGCATAAGACAACAGTTCGGACATGTTGTCTTTGATGATCTCGGTCAAATGGGTTGTGATAACGGTCGGTGGATCGACAACCGTGTAGCCCTTAAACAGGGACTCTTCGCGGTACGCGCCATCCACCCACATGGCGGGCAGGCCAAAAGTCGGCTCATGCGTGTTTTCACCGGGCAGAGAAATGGGCGCCCCTTTCGGGTCCATGACCAGCAGCATCCCGGGTCGCAGTTCGCCACGACCTGACTCAATTTCCTTAATACGCAGGACATAGGTGTTCGGCGGGAGCTGCAAATTGTCCTGAATGCGCACGGCGGGCAGAATAAAGCCCATATCCGAAGCCAGTTGCCGTCGCAGTCCCTTGATCTGATCGGTCAGCCTCTGGCCTGTCTCGCTGTTGATGATGGGCAGAAGGGCATACCCGAGTTCAAGGCGGATCATGTCGATGGACAAAGCGCGTCCAATCGGGTCTTCAGCCACAGGCGGCGGCTTGGCCGCAGCGATTTGTGCCGCCGCTTCTTCTGCTTCAATGCCTTGACGCTTTTGTGAAGAGGTATAGGCACTAAAGCCCGCAAGGCCGCTCAGGATCGCAAACGGGAAAAACGGCATGCCCGGTATGACGGCAAGGGTAGCCATCACTGAAGCCGCCAAACCAAGGGCAGCAGGATTTCGACTGAGCTGACTGAAAAGAGCTTTATCCGTTGTTCCGGCAGCAGTGGATTTCGAGACAAGCAAACCCGCTGCGACAGAAACGAGCAAAGCGGGTATTTGCGTGACCAGCCCGTCACCGATGGTCAGGCGAACATAGCTGTCTGCTGCGGCCATAACCGGCATATCGTGGCGAAAGGCACCGATGGTGATGCCGCCGATAGCGTTGATGAAGGTAATCACCAATCCGGCGATTGCATCACCACGCACGAACTTGGCCGCACCGTCCATTGACCCGAAGAAACCGGACTCGTCTTCAAGTTCCTTGCGGCGTTTGCGGGCCGTATCTTCGTCGATCAGGCCCGATGATAAATCGGCATCAATGGCCATTTGCTTGCCGGGCATGGCATCCAAGGTAAAACGGGCGGCGACTTCGGCGATACGTCCCGACCCCTTTGTGATCACGACAAAATTGACAATGGTCAAAATGGCAAAAACGATGACGCCGATAATGAAATCGCCTCCCATAACCATATTGGCAAAGGCTTCGACGACATGTCCCGCCGCATTTGTGCCTTCGTTGCCATGGGTCAAAACAAGGCGGGTCGTCCCCAGATTAAGGGCGAGGCGGAGCAACGTTGCAATCAGAAGAACCGTTGGAAAAGAGCTGAATTCCAGAGGCTTGCCGATAAACAGGACCGTCATCAAGACGACAACCGAAAAGGTGATTGAAATCGACAACCCGAAATCGACCATGAGCGGCGGGATGGGGATGACGAGAGAGGTCAAAATAACCATCAAGCCAGCCGCTAGCCAAATCTCGCCGCGCTTAAACATGGCGTTAAAGAAGTCCGCGCCAGCCGCGATGTTGGAGGCTCCTCCCGCCGTATCCGTCGATGGCTCTGCCATATAAAATCCCTATACTGCCCTTAAAGAGAAGCTTGTTCGACTTCGCCAGCCGATGGCGGAACGGTGACGCCGGATTCGCTGTATTGCTTCAACTTGTTGCGCAACGTGCGAATGGAAATCCCGAGGATGTTAGCCGCATGCGTCCTGTTACCCAGGCAGTGGTGCAGGGTGTCGATAATCAGATCCCGCTCCACATCCGCCACGGTCCGTCCGACCAACGACGCAGGAGCCCCGCCAGCCGCTGTCTCTGCGGCTTTGGTCGTGCCACCTTTGGCTTGGGCTGTCAAAGCTGTGCTCGGCGAAGCCGGTTCGGCGGTTGTATAGCCCTGTCCGGTCAGGATGATGGCTTCCGGTTCGATCTCGTTCGTTCTGGCCATCAGGACGGCGCGGTGCATCGTGTTTTCAAGCTCGCGCACATTCCCGCGCCAAATGTGGGCCATCAGGCGTCCCATGGCCCCATCGGACAGGATGCGTTCAGGCAAGCCATTTGCCTTGGTGTATTTCTGAGCAAAATAGTCGGCCAGCGGCACGATGTCGGTGGGCCGGTCACGCAACGGTGGCATATTGAGCGTCACCACGTTCAGGCGATAGTACAAATCCTCTCGAAACCGTTTGGTGCGGACTTCTTCCTCAAGATCGCGGTTAGATGTGGCAATAAGCCGAATGTCGATCTTGACTGGCGTTGTACCACCGACGCGATCGATTTCCCGCTCCTGAATGGCGCGGAGCAACTTGGCTTGAAGCCGCATGTCCATTTCGCTGATTTCATCAAGGAGCAGCGTTCCACCGTTAGCTTCTTCAAACTTGCCGATACGCCTTGCCACCGCGCCTGTAAACGCGCCTTTTTCGTGGCCAAATAATTCTGATTCCAGCAAGTTTTCTGGAATGGCTGCACAATTGACGGAAACGAAGTTGGCCTGCGCCCGGCGGCTCTTGCGATGAAGATAGCGCGCCATAACCTCCTTGCCCGTTCCAGACTCGCCCGTGATCAGTACCGACGCATCGCTCGGCGCAATCCGTCCTGCCATTTGCAAGACGGGTGCCATCGCAGGGTCTTGGGCGATAAAGGTCGTGTCTTCCTCGGCAACGGCCTGTAAAACGGCGGCGATCAGCTCGGCATCAGGGGGGAGGGGCACATATTCCTTGGCCCCCGCACGGATGGCGCGGACCGCAGCACCCGCATCGGTTCCGATACCACAGGCAACAACCGGCACGCTGATCCGCTCGTTCCTTAGGCTTTCGATCAAGCGGCCAATCTCAAGCTCGACATCACACATGACAAGATCAGAGCCCTTGCCGCCACGCAAAGCCGATAAGGCACCGTCAATGCTTTCGATATGGGCAACCTTCGCCCCGCGCTGGGCCGCAAGCTGGCCCGCTGTGGCAATATGTCCCTGTAGGAAACCGACGATTAAAAGCCTCATGCTCTTCTTCCTTCTGCGCCTTCGCTCAAGCGATTAATTCCGCTCGGCCTTGATGATTTCCGTCATGGTGATGCCCAGACGGTCTTCAACCACGACGACCTCGCCACGGGCAACAAGACGGTTGTTGACATATATATCGATCGCTTCGCCAACTTTGCGGTCCAGTTCGATGACCGCACCGCGACCGAGTTTCAGAAGGCTGCTTACCGGCATCGTCGCCTTGCCAAGCACAGCAGCGACTTCAACAGGAATGCCGTAAAAAGCCTCAAGATCGTTAATGGTGGCCGTCGCGCCATCGCGGGTTGTTTCACCGCCCGAGGCCTCGAGTTCGGACAGGGTCAGGCTTTCATCCGTCATGATTGTTCTCCAGATACGGGTACAGGTTGGTCAACAGGGGGAGGGGATTCCGGTTGTGTGTCCGCTGAGGTCACGTTAGTCGATAGATCAAGGTTAGGCGTTGCCGCTTCAACGATCCTGTCTATCTCTTGCCAAACTTTTCTGAGGTCGCGTTCAATACCGCCATCGGCCCATTCAATACGGCAATCTGACTCGCCAATATCAGGATCGCCCAATATCACAAGCTTGCCCGCGTAGGCGGCCTGTTTTGCCATGGCGTTAATGCGCGTGCTCATCTCGTCAAAACGGCCTTCATTAACGCGAAAAACAAGGCGCGGTTCACGCGACATTTCGGCAATAACTTTGGCAACCAGAGCGTCGATTTCATCTACGCCGTGCTGGGCCACATAGCTTGGCAAGATTTTGCGCGCGATAACAAGAGCAACAGCTTGCATCTGCTCAAGCTGCTCCTGCCAGACGGCCTGTCCTTCCTGAATGACAGAACCAATCTTGGCGTCAAGGCGCGTGAGTAAATCGGCTACCTTTTTCGCTTGCGCCTCTTGTTCTGCTGCCTTGCCTGCCGTCACGCCCTCGTTGTAGGCCTGCTGCTTGGTTTCATCCAGCTGTTCCTGAGTATAGGTCGGCTTCGGCTTTTCTTTTTCATCGTTGAACTTATTGCAGCCGTTATCAAACGAAAGATCGAAAAGGAACTTTCGCGCTTGTTCTGTTGTTGTCATGTTCGGACGTGTATCCATACCTCGTGAGCCTTGTATAGTTTGGTTTCTTCAAACCCGAGTATAAAATTAGTAGACCAGTTCGTCTTCGCCATTCTCCTTGGCAATCGTAATCTCGCCCTTGGCGGCGAGGTCCTTGGCGGCGTTGACAATGCTGGCCTGCGCCTCTTCAACATCGCGCAAGCGCGTGGGGCCAAGTGCGGCAATGTCTTCTTTGACGAGCTTTCCGGCGCGCTCGGACATGTTCGAGAAGAAAAGGTCCTTAAGCCCGTCCGAGGCACCCTTGAGAGCGATCGGCAGCTTCGCCTTATCCACGACACGCATAATGGATTGGATGGCTTTGTTGTCGAGTTTTTGCAAGTCCTCAAACGTGAACATCAAGCTCTTGATCTTCTCCGCCGAGTCACGGTTGCGTTCTTCAAGGGCAGAAATGAACTTAGCCTCGCTTGCGCGATCAAGGCTGTTGAAAATCTCGGCCATCGTTTCGTGAGGGTCGCGACGGTTGGTGCGGGCCAGATTGCTCATGAACTCGTTTCGAAGGGTCCGTTCGATATCGTCAAGGACATCCTTCTGCACCGACTCCATGCGCAGCATACGCATAATCACTTCCATCGAGAAGCTCTCGGGAAGCTGCGAGAGCACGCGGGCGGCGTGATCCGGCTTGATTTTCGAGACGACAACGGCAACCGTCTGCGGATATTCGTTTTTCAGAAAGTTTGCGAGAACAATCTCGTTCACGTTAGCAAGCTTGTCCCACATCGTGCGACCAGCCGGACCGCGAATATCTTCCATGATGGTGTCGACGCGGTTTTTATCCAGCACCTTCATTAAAAGGCGTTCGGTTGATTCCAGCGTACCGACAAGAGATCCCGTAGAGGACATCTGTTCCACAAACTCGACGAATAACTTTTCGACAAGATTGGAACTGACATTCCCCAAATTGGCCATCACTTGCGAAAGCTCTTTAATCTCTTCGTCATTCATGTGCGAAAAGACGCGTGACGCGTACTCCTCGCCCAATGACAGGATCAAAATAGCCGCCTTTTCCGCACCGGAAAGGCTCCGCACATCTTCTCTTACACGAACGCCAGCCATGCTTGCCTTTCCTTACCGGCTTTCCTGATAAATCCAGTTGCGCAAGATCGACACAGCCTCTTCGGGATGCTTGTCAACGATCTCGCCCACCTTGCGCAGGGAGGAAGCCTTGACGCGCCCTTCGACGCGCGAAATATCAATCATTTTCTCTATTTCATTATCGTCATTATCGGCCTGTATTTCACTGCTAAACGCGCCTTGAGACATGGGGGGCGGCAGTTGCGCCGTCTGTGACATCCCGCCTGTAGCACCGGCGATCCGCTGTTGCATCTCGCCGGTCGCGTCGGCTGTTTCAAAGATGCGGCGGATGATCGGGCGCACGACCAGCAGCACCACCATCAAGCCGATGAAAGCGAGCAGAAGCGTTTGAGCGATCCGCACCAAATCCATTTTAGGCATCCCCATGAACATGTCAGAGGCCGCAGCATCAGCCATGACATTATCCGCCTGTTGAAAGGGCATATTGACCACTTCAATGGTGTCGCCACGATTAACATCGAAGTTGACGGCTGATTTGACCAGTGACTTGATTTTGTCCAGCTCTTCCTGACTGCGCGGTTCATAGCTTTTGGCACCGCCTTCGGCGACTTTGGTTGTACCGTCCACAACAACGGCGACGGAAAGCCTTTTGACCTGACCTGTTTCGCGCACTTGGCTTCGCACCGTTTTGTTGATTTCATAATTGATGGTTTCCTCGGTGCGGGCACTTTGGTTCCCGTTGGCACCGCTACCAGAAGCCTGCCCCCCAGGCATGTTATTGGTTATGCTGACCGAACCGCCGCCATCTGAAGCCTTCGCATCTTCGCTTGATGATTGTTGCGAGCGCACAACCTGGCTTTCCGGATCAAAGATTTCTGAGTTTGTTGTGACGCGGTCAAAGTCAAGGTCAGCCGAAACCTGAGCCCGCACTTTTCCATAGCCAAGCGTTTGGGCCAGCAAGTCTTCGATCTTGTGCGCCTGTGTTTGCTCGAATTGGGCCCGCATTTCTTCCTGAGTGCTGCTGGCTCCCACACCGCCAGCCGATTCATCCGAGGGACGAGCCAGCAAATTCCCCTTATCGTCCACAATCGAGATTTGCGTCGGTTGAAGCTGCGGCACAGCCGCCGCGATCAAATTCTGAATCGCTGCAACTTGCTCTTTTGTGAGTACAACAGCACTGCGTGTCTTGAGAAAGACACTGGCCGTAGCCGTCTGCGCCGTATGGCTGAACAACTCGCGTTGGGGCAGGACGAGATGAACCCGTGCGCTTTGCACAGGCCCCAGCGTGCTGATGGTCCGTGCCAATTCACCTTCAAGTGCCCGCAAATGATTGATGTTCTGAACGAAGCTGGTCGTGCCAAAGCCTTCCTTTTGGTCGAAAATCTCGTAACCGATGGAGCCGCCCTTTGGTAATCCATCGGCGGCCATGGTCATTCTGAGTTTGCCGACCTGATCGGAGGCTACACGGATCACGCCGCCCGTAGCCGAAACTTCATAAGGGATTTTAAGCGAATCAAGTTTTTGAACGACGGCTCCGGCATCCTGCGAATCCAGATCGGTGTAAAGGATGGCCATAGGCGAAGAGGAAATGCGCGTGGTCAAAAACGCGAAAAAGCCAAGCAGGCTGAAGGTCACAAGCGCAATGGCACCAAGGCGCAGGGGGCCGAGATTGCGTAAAGTCTGGATAAAAGCGTTCACTGGGTGGCGTCTCCGGCACAAGGGAAGGAAAGGGCACTGCGCTTCATGAATCGGCCCGAAAGAGCAGGGGCGTGTCCTGATTACTGGCTTTCCTTAAGGTTAACAAGTTCTAATCGAACGTAAGTAAAAAATCTGTTAAGAAAGTGGGCAAATATTGCCTATTTGCGACAGTGCGTTTTGCAAGCGGAACAAACAGTGCTCAACTAAGCTCAGCCGTAGCAACATTTACAGGGAACCTCCTTTCATAGATGGGTATAGCATAATACACTTATAATGTCAAGTAAATACTATATGGAGGAAACCATCAACTTGATGAGTCGACCATGGTCTGTGGCGCGAAGCCCACAGCGTTTGAGCGACACATAAAATGATTCATTTGATGCAAGACAACCTATAGTCTCACAAGATGAACCTGATTCTCAGGCGGGGTGCAATGGTCCAGATTGGTCTTGATATAGGCGGAACGAAAATTGTCGGAGCTGTCTTTGCGCCGAATGGCGAGAAACAGGCGCAACGCACGCAACCAACACCTTCCAGCTATGAAGATTTTCTGTCCGCTTGCCGGACTCTTTCTCGTGAATTAGAGGAAGAGACAAAAATGACGGGGCCCCTCGGAGTCTGCTTCCCGGGTGGCATTGACTATCAGGCCGGTACGGCAGAGGTCGCCAATATTCCTTATCTCAATGGCAAGCTGGTTCTAAGGGATTTGGAAAAATCTTTAGAGCGCGAGGTTCGCTTTCAGAACGACGCAAACTGTATTGCTCTCGCCGAATCCCATGATGGCGCGGGGCAGGGGGCTCGTTCTGTGCTCGGGATAACACTCAGCACGGGGGTAGGCTCTGGCTATATCGTCGATGGAAAAGTCATCAATGGCGCAAATGGTCTGGCTGGCGAAATCGGCCATCTGCCGCTTCCTTTTCGCGAACCGGAAGATGGCCCTGTTGTTGATTGTTTCTGCGGGCAAAAAGGCTGTATCGAGAAAAGCATCTGTGGCGGGGCCTTGTCCCGCCTGTATGCGTTTATGACAGGACGTCAAGCCAAACCCGAAGAGATCGCCGCCTTGGCATCGACGGGAGATAGCGGGGCCCGCGCCGTTTTGGACCGCTATTACGAAGTCGTAGCCAAAGCCATGATCGCTGCGCTTCATTCTTTCGATCCTGAAGTGATCGTCGTAACCGGTGGCCTGAGCAACCTTTCCGCCCTCTTTGATGAGGTCCCCAAACGCTGGGGTAAATATTGTGTCGTGAAGAACCCGAAAACACGCTTCCTCAAAGCTGCCCACGGCCCCTTGGCCAGCCTGCGTGGTGCCTCGTTGTTGTGGAAAGAAGGAATGTAAATGCCGAAGAAGAAACTCCTCGTTATCGCCCTTGTTTGTAGCCTGATTGGGATGAGCCAGTTTTTCCTTGTTCCCAAACAAACCGCGCCAGACACACTACGCGAGCGCGTTCAGAAGTCCGGCGAAATGAAGTGCGGTTATTGGATCTATGAGCCCTACATCACAAAAGATATGACGACTGGAGAGCTTAAGGGCCTCACGGTTGACTATCTTAACAAGGTAGCTGCGGCAAAAGGTCTGAAGGTCAACTGGGTCGCCGAACTGGGAATGGATCAAATCAAACCGGCACTCGATTACGGCAAGATCGACATGTTCTGCGTCCCCTGTAGCCCTGCCGCAGACTTTGAGAAGGTTTTCGATTTCGTTGGCAGTTACGGCTCTCTGCCCTATTATCTCTATGTTCAGGCTCAAAGCACTAAAACGAAAGAAGAGCTTGCGACGGGCCGCTTCGCCGTCACGGATGGCTATCTGACGGTTTTTGAAACCCCGAAGCATTTTCCCAAAGCCACAATCATCAGCCTGCCGCAAATAAGCTCGGTCGCCGAGGTCTATGATCAGCTGAAATATGGCAAAGCCGATGCTTTGGTGAACGAACATGTCTCGGCCTTGAATTACATGCGCGGCAACCCCGACACGATCCGTCGCTATGACGACACGCCGCTCTTTGTAAAGAAAATGTTTTTCCCGATCAAAAAGGGAGAAACCGACTGGGCCTCTTTCATCAACGACATGACCGACACCAACAAACCCGAGAACAAACAAATTTATCTCGACCTGCTCAAGAAATACAACGTGCCGGAAGACGCCCTAAGGCCGTAACTTATTGCTCGACGCCGTTCTTCCAAACGCGCTTAGCGTTGAAGCCGTGATCCAGAGCGACGATGTCAGCTTTATAGCCGGGCAGAAGTTTGCCTAGGCTGTCGCCTTTGCCAAGGAAGGCCGCCGGAATGGTTGAGGCCATGCGCAGGACCTGAGCTGGATCAAGGCGAATGTCGCGTATGGCGACGGGAACGCATTGCCCCAATGTCAGAATAGCCCCCGCAATCACGCCATGTTCATTGACGCAAACTTTTTCTTTCGGGAAGACCTTGATCCCGTTCCAGTCGAAGGACTGAGGATCATCCGCTCCCGCCGGAGACAGGGAGTCGCTGACCATAAAAAGCTTGTCGCCCTGCTTGGCGCGAACGGCTAAGCGAACCAGCTCCTGCGCCACATGAACATCGTCGGCGATCAAACCAGCCCAGCAATCAACACAATCAAGCGCAATCCCCGTCAGGCTCGGTATGCGCGATGTGATAGGCGGCATGCGGTTAAAAAGGTGGGTAACAGCATGCGCTCCCGCCCCTAAAGCCGCATAAACCTGCTCCGCTGTTGCATTCGTATGCCCCATTGACACGATCACGCCTTGAGCGACCAGTTGCTTGATCTGCGCTGGCGAGACTTTTTCAGGCGCGAGGGTTAAAAGGAAAACGCCGTCCTTGACCGGATGATAAAGAGCAAGGTCCTCATCCGTCATAGGCCGGACAAACGCGGCGTTATGCGTCCCCTGATAGGCCTCGTTGATATGCGGCCCTTCAACATGGATACCCAGAATGGACGGATCGGCTTGCCGTGCGGCAGCAACGGCCTCAATCGCCGCCTTGATCTTGTCCGGCCCGTCCGTAATGCAGGTCGGCAGCAGCGAAGTCGTCCCCGTCTTCCGGTGAGCGGCCGCGATCTTCAGCGCCCCCTCAGCCGTCGGGTCATTGTTAAGCAGCACGTTCCCACCGCCATTGACCTGACAGTCAATATAGCCTGCCGTCAGAATGCCATGATCGACAGCTATAGCTTCAGACCCGTCGGGAATCTTGGAGGCGGGGCAAAGATCAAGAATCGTATCCCCTTGGACAAGAAGGGCCTGATTCTCGACAAAGGCCTCGCCCGTGAAAAGGATCGCGCCAGTCAAGGCAAAAGAAGGAGGATTTGCGGGCATAAGGGCTCCAGTTTAAATCTCTTGTGCTTTACGTCTTCAGTCCTTAATTTGGGCGAACCGAGAATCCCTGTGCAGACACAACGACAATAGCGGATGGCGCAATGAATAATATGGATGGCAATAGCCTTTTGCAAGAAATTGAAGAAGACCTCGCTCGCCAAAGGTTTGAAGCCGTTTGGAAGAAGTACGGCAATCTTCTTTTGACCTGTGCCTTACTGATCGTTCTGGCAACAGCAGGCATGACAAGCTGGAAGTCCTACAGCCTCCATCAAAAGCAACGGGTCACGCAAGCCTATCTGAGCCTGCTGGACAAGGAAATGGATGAAAAGCAGGACGAGAAGGAAAACCTTGCGCCTGCTTATGAGGCCTTTGCCAAAGAGAATGCAGGGACGCAAATCGTCGCTCTCGCCCGTTTTCAGGAAGCCGGACAGCTCCTGAAAAACGATAAAAAGGACGAAGCCCTCAAAACCTATGACGCGCTGGCGGCCGACAAATCGGTCGATCAGATTTTCCGTCAGTTGGCCGACTTGCTTTATGTCAAGACCGACTTGGATACAGGTGATGAACCAGCTCTGCAAAAGAGGTTGGAGCCGCTGATCAAGCAAGGCCCATGGCGTTTTCTGGCCAAAGAGTTCTCGGGTCATCTGGCTGTGCGCGTCGGTGACAAAACCCGCGCCAAAACGATTTTTACCGAAATTGCGGCGATGGAAGGACTCCCCAAGGGGGTAGGGCTACGCGCTGGCGATATGCTGATGTGGCTCGACAAGGGGGAATAACAGCATGAAGGCGGTATGGCGACACACTCTCTCCTGTTTGATCCTCCCTGTGTGCCTGTTGTCGCTTGCGGCATGCAGCTCGGACAAAGGAACCAAAGATGATGTTGACGCCCCCGCCAAACGCGTCGCCGTTCTGGAACAAAGCCGTGTCGTCAAACCCGATGAGGGGCTGAAAGACTTTGCCTTTCGTTTCCCTGAACCCGCTTTGATCCGCGACTGGGCCCAGACCGGTGGCAATACGCAGCATATTATCGGCCATGCTTCCTTACCCAAGGTGCCGGAAGAAATCTGGAGTACCAGCATCGGGACTGGCTCCGGTGGTTATTTCAAACTGCTGGCTTCTCCTGTCGTTCAGGACGGCGTCCTTTACGCCATGGACGCGCGGGGACGGGTCAGTGCCTATGACACCAAAGATGGTGACCGCACATGGCGCGTCGGCACTAATCCTGCTGATAAAGAGGATGAATCGGCTATCGGTGGCGGCATAGCCGTCGAAGGCAAGGTTCTCTACGCAACAACCGGTTTCGGCGAGGTCATCGCCATGCGGACCTATGACGGGGCCGTGATGTGGCGTAAGCAAATTGGCAAACCGATCCGCTCCGCCCCAACAGTCGCCGAAGGGCGCGTCTTCGCCATCGACATTGAAAACGAAACCTACGCGCTGGATTCCAGCACGGGCTTTGTCATGTGGAAGCATAGTGGCATTGCCGAGAACGCCACCCTGATGGGGACCTCCAGTCCCGCCGTCCATGGCGATACGGTTGTTGTCGCCTATAGCTCCGGCGAACTATTCGGCCTCCGCGCTCAAAATGGCCGCGTGGTCTGGAGCGAGGTTCTGGCCGTCCCGACCCAAATTGGAGCCTTACCCGCCATTGCCGATATACGCGGCTTGCCGGTTATCGACGAGGGTCGCGTCTATTCCGTCAGTCACAGTGGCCGCGCCGCTTCCGTTGTCGAGCGCACTGGCGACCGTGGCTGGGAAGCCGATTTCGGCGGCATGAACACGCCCTGCGTGATCGGGAACGCCGTGTTCCTCGTGACCTTGGACAGTCATCTCGTGGCTCTGGAACGGGATACGGGTCGTCTGATCTGGACGATTGACCTCCAAAAACTTGAAGATCCAGACGACAATGACTCCAAAAACATCTCATGGTGGGGTCCCGTCTTTGCCGGAGGTCGTTTGTGGTTAACCAATTCAATAGGCCATCTGGCCGCCTATGCCCCTGAAACAGGCTCTCCCCTCTATGACAAAGAGATCGGGAAGTCCTTCTTCCTGCCGCCTATCGTCGCGCAAGGCACCCTCTATCTCCTTGACGATTCAGGCGAACTCTACGCCTTAAAATAAACAGATCGCGCGCAGGAACGCCCCCAAACGCCCGTGTATGGTGAGGCATGGTGTACGGCGGCAAATCTGTGGGGCCTCCCGTATGCCATGCTTTTTTTTGCGATTTCCCCTTTTTTCTAAAAAAGCGGTGCAAATAGTTCGCTTGCCACCCTTTTGTGTTATACAGAAGTCCGTTCAAAGGTGGTAACTGCGTTATAAATTATGAAAAAACCCTTCTCTATCGTCCTTGCGGGCAAGCCGAATGTCGGTAAATCGACGTTGTTCAACCGATTGGTGGGCAAAGCGATGGCGATCATCGACGACCAACCCGGGGTGACCCGTGATTGGCGCGACGGGCCTGCAAGCCTTTTAGACCTTCATTTTATGCTCTATGACACGGCTGGTCTTGAGCATGAGCGGCCACGCGGGTCTTTGGCCGCACGCACAGCCGACCGTACCAAAGAAGCCTTGGATCGCGCGGACGTGATCCTGATGATGGTCGATGGCCGTGACGGCCTGACCCATGATGACGAAAACGTTGCCCGCGAAATCCGCAAGGCTGACCGACCTGTCATCCTGCTGGTCAACAAATGCGAAAGCACAAAACTGCCTGCCGGTTATCACGAAGCCTTGGCCTTGGGCTTTGAGAAGGTGATTGCCGTCTCCGCCAAGCATGGCGAGGGGCTTGGCGATCTTTATGATGCGATTGCGCCTCATGCGCCCAAAGAGGCGAAGAAGAAAAACGAGCCCGATCCTGATGGCGAGAAAAGCTTGAATATCGCGATTGCGGGCCGTCCGAACGCGGGCAAGTCCACGCTCGTTAACAAGCTTTTGGGTGAGGAGCGCATGCTGACGGGCCCCGAACCGGGCCTCACGCGCGATGCGATTCATGTCGCCTATGAATATCAGGGCAAGCCTATGCGTCTTGTCGATACGGCAGGGATGCGCCGCCGCGCCCGCATTGACGAGCGTATTGAAAAGATGAGCGTGCAAGAAACGCTTCGCGCCATTCGTCTCGCGCATGTCGTGATTTTGGTGATCGACGCGAACATGCCCTTTGATAAACAGGATTATCTGATTGCCCAGCATGTTGCGGAAGAGGGGCGCGGCCTCGTTATCGCCGTCAACAAATGGGATACGGTAGAGCGTAAGCCGGAGACGCTCAAGATGATCGAAGCCAAGGTCGAGGCCTCGCTCGCGCAAATGTCGGGCGTGACCATTGTTCCGATTTCCGCGCTTAAAGGCAACGGGATCGGCACCTTGATGCGGTCGGTTAGCAAAAGCTATGACACATGGAACAAGCGCGTCTCGACGGGGCAGCTTAACCGCTGGTTTGCCGGCATGCTCGCCGATCATCCGCCGCCCATCGTCGGCGGCGGGCGCGTCAAGCCGCGCTATATCACGCAAATCAAGGGCAGGCCGCCCACTTTCTGTATGTTCGGCAATAAGCTGGACAAACTGCCCGAAAGCTATATCCGCTTTTTGACAAACGGGCTGCGCAAGACTTTTGATCTTAAAGGCGTGCCGATCCGCTGGAACCTGAAAAAAGGCGACAATCCGTATTTGGATAAGGGGAAGTCGTAGCCTACTGCCTTATGGCTTGCGCTTCGAGAAGCAGCGTTACGGCCTCACCAAAGCGGCTGGGGATTTCTGGCTCGTCCGCCATGCCAAAGTCAGAGCGGTTGAAGCTGCCCTTAAGCGACAGCCCCATCACGCTTTCCTCATCATCGCCTTTGCCGACATTGTTGAGGGTGCCTTCAAACATAGCGGGCTTGCTTTGGCCATGAACGCGCAGCGTGCCCTTAATCTGAGCCTTGCCGCCGTCGAACTTGGCCGGAGCCGCCGCGATGAACGAAATCTCGCCATAGCGACGCGTTTCAAGCAACTTGGAGAATTCATAAAGAGCCGACTGGTTCGGCCCCAAGATCATTGAGGTATCGACGGCGATCTTGACTTGGCTGATCGTGGATGTCTCTGGGTCGAATGCAAAAGCTCCTGTTGCATTTTGGAACATGCCAAGCAAGTTGGTATAGCCTTGGTCCATAACTTGGAAAGCGGCACTAAGCTGTCCCGTGGGGACATAGTATTTCGCCTCTTTCGCTTGGGCGGGAGTCCACAAAAACCCGAAGACGAGAACCAGTAAAGCACGTTTTAAAAGCCGTCCGGTGCGCATGCGTTGTCACAGGTAGGGGGTTATTGCCAATAGCCCGGAATGAAGGCCCAGCCAAAAGCGCGTTGTTCCCAGCGGTCTGGAGTCCAGATGGCTGTGGGATCGGGGCGCGTGATATAATGGCCTTCAACCCATGTGAATTGCTTGCCATCATAATCCCAATACCCCTTGCGCCAAACTTCCTGCATCGGGTTTTCGGCGGGAAGCTTTTCTTCATACGGCGAAACGGGCGGCGGCGAGGGCGAAAGGCGGATATAGGAAACGACCTGCCCCTCGTCACGAGGTGTCCCCGCGCAGGCGGCAAGGCCGATCACGGCAAGGACTAAACACGCATAGCGATTCAGCAGGTTTTTCATACCCGATACTCCTGACAAAGTAGCATTCTTTATAAACGGCAATTCATTAAAGGATCGTAACCTTGAAATCCTCGATGACCAGATTGGCCAGAATCTTTTCGGCCATTGCCTTGGCGTCTTCCGTGGCCTTGGCGGGGTCTGTTTCCTGTGTGGTCATGATGATGGTTTTACCGACGCGGACTTCTTCAACGCCCTTGAAGCCAAGACTCCCCAAAGCATGACCAATCGCCTTTCCCTGAGGGTCCAAAACGCCTTCTTTCAACATGATATCAATACGAATTTTCATGAGCCTTATCTTTCGTTCATGGTGGTTATGGTCGTTGAAAAAGGTGCCGTTTCTTGAGGCATTTCAGGCAAAATCCCCAAACGTCGAGCCACTTCCTGATAAGCCTCTTCAACGCGGCCTAAATCTTCCGAGAAACGGTCTTTGTCCATCTTTTCGTTGGTCTTCACGTCCCACAGGCGACAATTATCGGGGCTCAGCTCGTCGGCAAGCACGATCCGCAGCTCTTCATTGGCATCCCAGATACGCCCAAACTCAAGCCTGAAATCAACAAGCCGAAGCCCGATCCCAAGGAATAGGCCGGACATATAATCGTTGATTCGCAATGTTTGAGCCATGATTTCGTCGAGCTCATAAGGATTGGCCCAGCCAAAAGCCGTGATGTGCTCTTCTGAAACCATCGGCTTGTCATCGCCGCCTTTCTTGAAGAAAAACTCGATAATCGAACGTGGCAACACGGTCCCTTCCGGCAGCCCAAGCCGCTTGGCAAAAGCTCCGGCAGCAATGTTGCGAACGACGACTTCGATCGGAATAATCTCGACCTGACGGATCAATTGCTCACGCATGTTCAGACGGCGCATAAAATGCGTCGGCACGCCGATCTCGTTAAGCTTGCTCATCAAAAATTCGGAGATACGGTTGTTCAGGACACCTTTGCCCGTCACCGTTCCCTTTTTAAGGTTGTTGCGCGAGGTCGTGTCGTCTTTGAAATACTGGACGAGCGTACCGGGTTCGGGCCCTTCAAAAAGCACCTTTCCCTTGCCTTCAAAAATCCGGCGTCGGCGGCTCATACGAAAGCTCATCTCTGTCAACCATTTAAACTTGGACTCGGGGTTTCCACTTGAATCCCCTGTGGCCCCTTATATAGCAGCCTGAAGGGGTAATGACAATCGCAAGAAGGGGAGGACTCTTGGGTTAATTAATCTCTGCCCTTGGCTGGAGAGGTCTTCTTTGCGCGATGAGTGCTTCATTTGAGCTAGACATAGAGCGCACGGGAACAGCCTTTTTAAGAGGGCCAAGGTCAAATATCTTAGTTAAGGCTTCCCGAACCCCGAATCCGGTCACTTCTTGCCTGTTGGCGGCAAGAATGGACAAATAGCGCGGTACAGTCATCAATTTACCCAAGATTGGACGCATTATGTAAATACTTGGTGCTGATTCTGTCTCATCATCTGTCTCATCAAGAGCATGGGTAAAAGCAAACGGTGCAGAATGCGGGCTCTCGGTACTGTCATTGAAAGTAGCCGTCAGCGTAAAATTGGTTATAGGTGCTGTAAGGTTGACGGATGTATCAAGTGCCGTTGCGTTCATTGGATTGCTGGTATTTGTATCATCAACGCAATAAACTTTGACGCCTTCCTGATGCAGACAGAAACCTGTGACTTTTGGTTCGGCCGGCGGGGTGTATCCCCATTCAACATGAATTGAATAATTTTCGGCTAGAGCAGTCGTAGCTCCAGCACAGAGGAGTGCAGCAGCAAGAAATGCTTTTTTCATTTTCTCCCGAAAGTCAGTGTTGTGCTGTGCCATAGAAACCCTCATGCGCTTCTGAATACAAGAATAGGTTAACACCCATAACACCATATCAAAAAAAGGTCAAAGGTTCTGGTAGCTCTCACGCCAAGCTAGGCGTTATACCAAAGCCACGCTAACCGGACCGGAAGAGCTTAACGGCGGCGTCTTTTTCGAACAGGTAGAGCAGGGTGCGCAGGGCCGCGCCGCGCGGGGAGGCGAGTTCTGAATCCTTGTTCAGGATCAGCTTGGCATCGTCATGCGCCATGGCGAGCAAATCGCGGTCGCGGGCCAGATCGGCCATACGAAAGACGGGCAGGCCGCTTTGGCGGGTGCCAAGCACTTCGCCGGGACCACGCAGGGACAAATCCTCTTCCGCGATCCTGAAGCCGTCTTCGGTTTCGCGCATGGTTTTCAGGCGGGCTTTGGCGACCTCGCCAAGCGGGCCCTGATACATCAAAAGGCAGGTGGATTTTGCCGTGCCGCGCCCGATCCGGCCCCTAAGCTGATGAAGCTGGGCGAGGCCGAACCGCTCGCTATGCTCAATGACCATCAGCGAGGCGTTGGGCACATCCACCCCGACCTCGATCACCGTTGTGGCGACGAGCAGTTTCACCTCACCCGCCGCAAAAGCGCGCATCACTTGATCTTTTGCCTCGGTGCCCAAACGCCCATGGACGAGCCCGACCTTGGCCGCGCCGAAATGCTCGGCCAGAAGGTCAGCGCGTTGCGTCGCGGCGGCAAGGTCGCTCTTTTCCGATTCTTCGACCAGCGGGCAGACCCAATAGACCTGTGCCCCCTTGGCGAGCTGCCGCCCGATGCCCTCAATCACTTCTTCAAGGCGGTTTATATCAATGAGGCGCGTATCAATCGGCTGCCGCCCTGCGGGCTTTTCGATCAGGCGCGAGACATCCATGTCGCCATAGGCCGTGAGCGTCAGCGTGCGCGGAATAGGCGTAGCCGTCATGGCCAGAATATCCACGCCCTTGCCTTTTTCGGACAGAAGGAGCCGTTGCTGCACGCCAAAACGGTGCTGTTCATCCATTACGGCAAGGCCCAGATTGGCGAAGGCGACATCCTGCTGGAACAGCGCATGGGTGCCGACAACAAGGCCTAGGGAGCCATCATCAAGAGCCTGCAAAACCGATTGCCGATCCTTCCCCTTGCTCTTGCCGACCAACAGACCGATGGGGATGTGCAGCGGCTCTAGCAGGCTTTTCAACCGCTCGTAATGTTGTTTGGCGAGGATTTCCGTCGGCACCATCAAGGCGGCTTGCGTACCCGCTTCAAGAGCTTGCAGCATCGCCATCAGCGCGACAATCGTTTTGCCCGAACCGACATCGCCTTGCAAAAGCCGCAGCATCCGGCGCGACGCGGCCATATCCGCGCCGATCTCGGCAATGGCTTGCTTTTGCCCATCGGTCAGCGTGAAGGGCAGGGAGGCTTCCAGTTTTCTTTGAAGCTCCCCGCTTCCCGTAAGGCTGCGCCCCGCCACCGCCCGATGATGACGGCGAATAATAGCCAGAGCCAACTGATCAGCCAAAAGTTCATCGTAAGCAAGGCGGCGGTGGGGAAGCGACAAAAGCCCCTCCCCATCGCGGGGCTCGACGCCGAAGGGCGTTGAGGCCGAAAGCTGGGTTGGGGCGGGGGGGGGATTATGTGCCTCCCTCAACGCGTCTTTCCAACTTGGCCAGCCTTCGCGCTGCATAAGTGACGGATCGTGCCATTCGGGGAGAGCTGGAGCCATCGCCAAAGCTTGCTGCGCCAGCTTATGCACCATCTTGCGGGAAATCCCCTCGGTCAGGGGATAGACAGGTTCCAGATCGGGTATTTCCCCCTTCCGCTCTGGCGGCAGGGCATAGTCGGGATGACTCATCGTCCAGCCATGCCCGAACCGCTCCAGATTACCGCTGACCACCACCTGCTTGCCGACGGGATAAACCTTGGCCAGATACTCCCCCTTGGCGGTGAAATAGGTGAGGGTTATATCGTCGCTGCCATCCGTCGCAGCGATGCGGTAGGGCTTGCCCTTCGAGGCCGCAGGCGCATGCTCAAGCACAGTCAGGGTCAGCGTCGCCACCCTCCCTTTATCGGCATATTTCAGGGAAGGGCTATAGGTCCTGTCGATCACGCCAATCGGCAAATGCCACAGCACATCGACGATTTTCTCGCCCATCAGCCGCGCATAAAGCGGCGCAAGCTTCGCCCCCACGCCCTTCAGGGTCGTTAAACTGGCAAACAAAGGAAATAAAATCACAGGCCTCATGCTCGGCAGGGTAGCAAGGTTTGCGGGATTTCTCTATAGTCATCCATCTTTGGGGGTGTCCGTTTAGGTTAAGTATGTTCCTTTCATCTTTTAAACCCGACCGTGCCGGAAAGTGCCGGATTGGCGGGGCTCCGGCGGGGCATGAGGCTCGGTTGTTGGCCGAGGCCGCTTTGCGTGCGCCGTCCAAGCTTGTTGTGCATGTCGCGCTGGACGATTTGCGGGCTGCGTTTCTGGCCGAGGCTATCGCCTTTTTCGCACCACATGTGGAGGTGCTGACCTTTCCGGCGTGGGATTGCTTGCCCTATGACCGGATTTCGCCGCAGGCCGATTTGTCGGGCCAGCGCGTGGCGACTCTCGCCGCGCTGAGCGTCAGCACGAACAAGCCGCGAGTCCTGCTCACCACGGTGAACGCCGTTCTGCAACGGGTGTTGCCGCCCGAAGTGGTCAAGGACACGAACCTAGACCTGTCCGTCGGCGCAAGCTTTCCCATCGAGAAACTCACCCGCCTGTTATCGGCGCGAGGCTATCACAGCGCGGGGACGGTGCGCGAAGTTGGCGAGTATGCGGTGCGCGGCGGCATTGTGGATTTGTTTCCGACTGGCTTTGACAATCCCGTCCGCCTCGATTTCTTTGGCGACGAGGTGGAGTCGATCCGTTTCTTCGATCCGCTCAGCCAAGTCTCGAGCGAAAAGCTCGATGCGTTTTCTTTAGAGCCGACCAGCGAAATCCTTTTGAACGAGCAAAGCATCGCTTTATTCCGCTCCGGCTATCGCGAGTTGTTCGGCGTGGCGAGCGACAGCGACCCGCTTTATGAGGCCGTATCAGCGGGCCAGAAATTTTCCGGTGTCGAGCATTGGATGCCGCTTTTTTATCCGCGGCTTGTCTCGCTTTTCGATTATGCGGTGGACGCGCCCGTCTTTTTCGATCCGAACGCAGGCGAAGCCTTGCTCTCCCGCTTTGGCCAGATTGAAGATTTCTATAAATCGCGCCTAGGGCTTTATGAAGCGGCGCGGCGCGGACGGGACAAAAACGTCGTCGCCTATAAGCCCGTGCCGCCAGAGCGTTTCTTTGACTCGCCCGCTGCCTTGGATGCCCTTTTGAAAGACCGCGCCACGGCTCTGTTCTCGCCCTTTCAGGAAGAGGGCGAGTCACTGGATGCGGGTGGTCAGCGCGGGCGCAACTTTGCCGACGCGCGGGCGCGAAGCGATGTCGATCTGTATCAGGAAATCAAAGCCTATGCCGCCCAGCATCAGGCGGTGGGCAAGCGCGTATTGATCGCGTGCTATTCAAACGGTTCTGCTGAACGGATTGCCGGATTGCTGCGCAGCCATGACGTGAACGTCCAAGTCGCCGCCAAGGATTGGGAGCAAGTGCGCAAGCTGGATGTCAAGCTGATCACGCTCGTTGTGCTGGGGCTGGAGCATGGCTTCGTCGCGCCCGATATGGTCGTGATCTCGGAGCAAGATATTCTGGGCGACCGCCTTGTTCGTCAGACCAAGAAACGCAAAGCCTCCGCGCAGTTTCAACTTGAGCTGGGAAGTCTTCAAGTCGGCGATTTCGTCGTTCATGCCGAACATGGCATAGCCCGTTATGAAGGGCTGGAGGCCATCAACGCGCTGGGGGCCCTGCATGATTGCATCCGCCTGATTTATGATGGCGGCGACAAGCTTTTTGTACCTGTTGAAAATCTGGATGTTCTATCCCGTTACGCCTCCGCCGATGCGGGCGCGGTGCTGGACAAACTCGGCGGCGTAGCGTGGCAAGCACGCAAGGCGCGCGTCAAAAAACGCATTCTGGAAATCGCGGGCGACCTTATCAAAATCGCGGCAGAGCGGCAGCTTCGCCAAGCCGAAATTATCGAGTGCGCTGAAGGCGGCTATCAGGAATTTGCCTCGCGCTTTCCCTATAACGAAACGGACGATCAGGAACAATCCATTCAGGCTGTCCTTGCCGATCTGGCGAGTGGCAAGCCGATGGATCGCCTCGTCTGCGGCGATGTTGGTTTTGGTAAAACCGAAGTCGCGCTCCGCGCCGCTTTTGCTGTGGCTTCGGCGGGACTTCAAGTCGCCGTCGTTGCGCCCACGACGCTGCTGGCGCGGCAGCATTATCAAAACTTCGTCCAGCGTTTCACGGGCTTTCCCATGCGTATCGCGCAGCTTTCGCGCATGGTCACGCCCAAGGAAGCCAAGCAGACCAAGGAAGAAATTCGCGACGGCAAGGTTGATATTGTCATCGGCACGCACGCGCTGCTCGGCAAGGAAATCAAGTTCCAGCGGCTCGGCCTTGTTATCATCGACGAAGAGCAACATTTCGGCGTGAAACAGAAAGAGCAACTCAAACAACTCCGCACCGATGTGCATGTGCTGACGCTCACCGCTACACCGATTCCGCGCACGTTGCAGCTCGCGCTGACGGGCGTGAGGGAACTCAGCCTCATCACCACGCCGCCCGTGGATCGTCTGGCCGTCAGCACCTATGTCTTGCCGTTTGATCCTGTCGTGATCCGCGAGGCGTTGATGCGTGAACATTATCGCGGCGGGCAAAGCTTCTATGTCTGCCCGCGTATCGAAGATTTAGCCGCGCTAAGCGAAGAGCTGCGCGAGCTTGCGCCTGAGCTGAAACTCGTCTCTGCCCATGGCCGCATGAGCGCGGGCGAGCTGGACGACATCATGAACGCCTTCGATGGCAAGAAGTTCGACGTGCTTTTGGCGACGAATATCGTCGAGTCGGGCCTCGATATTCCTAACGCCAACACCATCATTCTGCACCGCGCCGATATGTTTGGCCTCGCCCAGCTTTATCAATTGCGCGGGCGCGTGGGGCGCAGCAAACAGCGCGGCTATGCCTATTTCACCTATGCGTCGAAGGCTCCGCTTTCTGCAACGGCGCAGCAACGGCTTGAGGTGATCGCGACGCTCGACCAGCTTGGCGCGGGCTTTCAACTCGCCAGCCATGACATGGATATTCGCGGCACCGGCAATTTGCTGGGCGAGGAGCAATCGGGTCATATCCGCGAGGTCGGCGTGGAGCTTTACCAGCAAATGTTGGAAGACGCGGTGGCCGAGGCCAAGTCGGGAGGCTCTGGCGCATCGGATGGCGCGGGGCAGCCCACGCTGCACGATCATTGGACGCCGCAAATCAATATCGGCCTGTCCGTTATGATCCCCGAAACCTATGTCACCGATTTGAATGTGAGGCTCAGTCTCTATCGCCGTCTGGCCGATGGACGGCAGGCGCACGAGGTCGAGGCGATCGCCGCCGAGATGCTGGACCGCTTCGGCCCGCTGCCGCAGGAGGTGGAGAACCTTCTGGAAACCATGGCGATCAAACAGCTCTGCCGCCGCTGTGGCATTGCCAAACTGGATGCGGGCCCCAAGGGCGCGGTGATCGGCTTTCATGAAGACAGGTTTGCCCGCCCCGATTTGCTGATTCAGTGGATCGCCAGCCAAGCGGGAACCGTCAAAGTCCGCCCCGATCAGAAACTCGTTTTACTGCGCAGTTGGGATGCGCTCCCCGCCCGCCTCTCCGGCCTCAAAAAAGCCTTGGGTGAGATGGCGAATATGGTGGGGTAGGGGGCGAGAATCGTCATCGCGAGGACCCCGCACTTGATGCGGGGGACGTGGCGATCCAGTCCCCAAGTTTCAAGCAGCAGGACTGGATTGCCGCGCTCCCTTCGGTCGCTCGCGATGACGTTCATTAATCAGAGGCTTACCCCTTCTGATAGACCATAACCAGATATTGCGATTGGCTGGTGTTAGTATGCGTTGGGTGCTCGGCAAGATAGGCTGGGGTGTAGGGCGGTTTGTCGGTATGGATTTTTTTATAGCCCAAGCCTTCGAGGATTGAGGCGTAATTTGTTTCATCGCGGGCATAGACGGGGATAGCTTCACCGCCGACGGTCAGCAGAACATCCGTGCCATTAATGGGTGCCTCAGCCTTGGCAAAGGGAAGGTGCCGCCCTGTGTTCAAGGTAATAAAGTCTGGATTAAAGGAAACAAACCCCAAAACGCCGCCATGAGCCAAAGCCGCATCCAGATGACGGAAAGCTTTTTGGATGTCCTGCACAAAAGGAAGCACCATAACGGAGGTGATCAAATCAAAGGGCGCATCGGGAAAAGTCTTTACGGCATTATGTCCCGCTACGCGAAACAGGTGTTCAGGCGCATTCTTTTGCGCGACAGTAATCATCTTCTCCGAGGTATCGCTCCCAGAAGCACGATACCCCCGCGCGCCAAGGTCGGCCACTAACGCGCCAGCCCCACAGCCGTAATCATGGGCGGTCAGCCCCTTGCCGGTCGCCTGAACCTTCCCGATCCCCTCAAACAGGGCGGGCCATGCGATAAGGATATTATCAGAGGTAATCGCTTTCCCGTCTTTGGGGTTAAACCGGCCGCATAATTGGTCCCACGGGTTCATTTTATTAACCTTTGTTTGAAAGCCTACAGGCGAAGTTTACCTGCTTTTCAGCCTGAAAGCACCAAAAACCGCCGAATGTTGTTTCAAGTATAGGGCGAATTTGCTAGAAACCTCCCCATTCACAGGAGGGACCCCCTATGCCACCGATTAACACCGCCAATGCCAATCTGGATACAGAGCTGTCGCGTTTGAATACCGAGCTGATTGTGCTTAGCGAACAATTTGATCATCTGACGGATGGTGATAAAACCACAGCCCTCAAGTTAATCGAAAAAGCGCAAGCCGAATATATTGCCCGCGAGCACGAAGTCATCAGGGCCGAAAATGAAGGGCGCACATGGTTTGGTGGCCGCAGGATGCGGTTGATCTTGAAAACCGGACTGGTTGTCATGTGGGTCAAGCAGGGGCTTTCCTTTTTCAAGCCGAGTAACATTTTTCCCCATCCGGGCCAGAACAATGTCCTGATGGCGCGTCAACCTGTCTTTGCGCATGTCGGCGAAGATTATACCTATTTCAAACTGGCCCACACGCCGCAGCATGTCGCCTATCTGCCGCATCTGGTCATGACCAAGGTGCCGTTCTTGCCGACACCCAAAGAGCGCCCCTATGCCGTGTTTCGGGTGCCGACGCCGGTCTTTAAGCGGTTTTTCGCCCTTTTGCCAGTCCCCGTGCCGAAATAAGGGAAAAAGTTGGAGGCTGTCGCCCTTACGGGTTATACTCGGGTACGATTCGCAGTAAGGAGCCGTCGACATGACCGAAGATTATGTAAACGCTAAGATTCATGAAGCCTTGAAAGCCACCGGTGGCAACAAGCGTGACGCAGGCAAACTGCTTGTGACATGGGCTGTGCGTGATTTACCCCTTTTGCTGGGCCTGACCAAATCTTCCCTTAAAGGGATTGTCGATGACGCAATCGCCGACTTGATGAAAACGGACAAGAAGGCCGGCCATTCGTTTGACGACGCGATTGTCTTTCCGACCGCCAAGGGCGAGAAACGCCGCCCCTCCAAGGTGCCGCCGCCCAAATCGTCGGAGCGTCAGGCCACGGTCATGCACCAGCTGGCCGCCGCCTTCAAAAAGAAGAAATAAGGGCCGGACAGCCCGATGACGGAGACCCCGACCGAAATGACTGATCAGGCTGTAGAGTCAGCCGTGCCGATGCAGCCGCACGCGGACGACTTGGTCGTTGCGCTGGAAGGGTTTGACGGGCCGATTGACCTCCTGCTCAATCTGGCGCGTGAGCAAAAGGTTGATCTGGCGACCATCTCGATCCTCGCGCTGGCCGAGCAATATTTGGATTATATCAACAATGCCCGTCACCTGAGGCTAGAGATTGCCGCCGATTATCTGGTGATGGCGGCGTGGCTGGCGTTCCTGAAATCGCGCCTCCTTTTGCCAGAGCCGCCGCAAGATGAGCCCAACGCCGCCGAAATGGCCGAGGCCCTGAAGTTCCAGCTGATGCGCCTTGAAGCCATGCAAAAGGCGGCGGCGCAGCTTTACGAGCTGCCGCAACTTGGGTGTGATTTCTTCCTGCGCGGGTGCCCCGAAAAGCGGCCTGTCGAGGAAAAGCCTGTTTACTTTTTGCCGATCTATGATTTGCTCTCTGCGCTGGGCGCGCCGCAACGCCGCCGCAAACCCGACAGCTATGACATCAAGCCCACCAAACTCTACAGCATGGAGGAGAGCTTGCTTCGCCTGCGCCGGATGCTGGGCGGCGGGGCCGAGTGGGATAATCTGTTCGCCTATCTGCCCAATATGAAGGGGCATGAGGGGCTACAGGCACGCTCCGCCATCGCCTCCACCTTCGCCGCGATGCTAGAGCTTGTGAAAGCGGGCGAGCTTGAAATCCGCCAGAGCCAGACTTTTTCCACCATCTATCTGCGTGGCCGCACCGCTCAAGATGAGCCCGCGCCGCGCCAACCCGCAGGGGAAACGCATGAGTGACGCGCAAACAGCAGAAGAAATGGACACAGCGCTCCGCCTTTTGGAGGCGATCCTGTTCGCCAGCAACGAGCCCGTGTCGGCCCAGAGCTTGCAAAACCATCTGGGCGAGAGCGCAGACTTGACGGCCATGATTGAAACGCTGCAAGCGCACTATGCCCAGCGCGGGGTCAATCTGGTTGAAAATGACGGGTACTGGAGTTTCCGCACCGCGCCAGAACTCGCGCCGCTGATGACCATCACGCGCCAGCCGCGCCGCAAGCTGCCCAAGGCCGCTTCTGAGGTTCTGGCGATTATCGCCTATCACCAGCCGGTGACGCGTGGCGAGATCGAAAGCATTCGCGGTGTGGAAACAAGCAAAGGCACGCTTGATATTCTGCTGGAGATCGGCTGGATCAGACCGGGCAAGCGGCGTGACACACCGGGCCGCCCCCTGACATGGAAAACGACGCCCGAGTTCCTCAGCCACTTTAATCTGGCCTCGCTTAGTGAACTTCCAGGGGTTGAGGAGCTGAAGGCCGCAGGCCTCCTCGACACGCGTCCGATCCTCGCCACCATGCCTGCCGTTGAAGATGAAGCCGCCATCGCCCGCGACGACACCGACTTCGCGAATTGGGTCGAAGAGGAGTAGGGGGCCTCTGCCACCCCTTCCGACGCCTTCAAATCGCGTTTCAAACCGGATTTAAGAAGAAAGGCCTAAATTGGTCTTCCGAATGCCTTTTCTTTGCCCGTAGAGACCCCTTAGAGCCCCGAAACGAAGGTGCCCGCTATCTCCCTACACGAGAGGAATAAAAACCTCTCTACGGCGATCCTGACGCATTCTAGAGCTATTTCACGTTTTGTTCTCATTTTATAGTTAACCCGACCCAATCCCCCACCTGAGTCATCCCCGCGAAAGCGTGAAGCTCGCTCACCTTTCTCTCCGACAAAACCTTCCCAAAGAAAAACCCTCCCCGTTAAGGGAGGGTTTTTCTGTTGCCCTTAAAGGCAGGCGGCTTTTGACGGGTTACTTGTCGCGGTCGCCGTTTTTGCGCTTCTTTTTGTCGAGGCTGATGGCCACAAAGCGCAGCTCGCCCTTGCGGTCAACCAGAAGCAGGAGAGGCTTCTCTTGCTTTTTGGCCTTTTGCGCCAGCTCGGTCAGTTGGCCCGCTGACTTCAGGTCTTCCTGTCCGGCTTCGGTGATCACGTCACCAGTCAACAGGCCTGTATCCGCCGCTGGCCCCTCTTGCGCCACTGACGTGACAACAAGACCGACAACATCCTTGGTCAGGCTGTAGCGTTTGCGCAGGCTGTCGGTCACGGGCGTGACACTCAGGCCCATCACTTCGATTTTGTCGGACTGGGGTTGCGCGGGCTCGGCCTTATCAGCCGTCGCGTCGGCTTCCACTTCGTCCTTGTCCTGATCAAGCTGGCCGACCTTGGCTTTAAGCTCGATCTCCTTGCCCTTGCGCAGCACTTTCATCGAGACAGTCTTGTCAACAGCCGTTTCGGCCACGACGCGGGGCAGGCGGTGCATTTCCGTGATGTCCTTGCCATCAAAGCTGGTGATCACGTCGCCGACTTCAACCTTGGCTTTAGCGGCAGGACCCTCCGCCGTGATGCTGGAGACAAGGGCTCCCATCGGCTTGGAGAGGCCGAGGCTTTCGGCAATTTCGGGCGTCACAGCCTGAATATGCACGCCAAGCCAGCCGCGCTTGGTAAAGCCTACGGTTTTCAGCTGGTCGATCACGCCCTTCGCCATGGATGAGGGAATGGCAAAGCCGATCCCGACCGACCCGCCAGAGGGAGAATAGATCGCGGTATTCACGCCGATCACTTCACCGTCCATATTGAACATCGGACCGCCCGAATTGCCGCGATTGATCGGCGCATCGGTTTGCAGGAAGTCGTCATAAGGGCCGGAGTTGATATCGCGGGCTCGGGCAGAGATGATGCCCTTGGTCACCGTGCCACCAAGGCCGAACGGGTTGCCGATGGTCAAAATCCAGTCGCCGACGCGCACCTTGTCGCTCTCGCCAAAGGTAACAGCTGACAGGGGTTTTTTGCTATCAACTTTCAGCAAAGCCAGATCGGTCTTCTTGTCCTTGCCAACCAATTTGGCCGTCAGGTTGGTATCGTCCTGCAAGATCACCGTGATTTCATCGGCGTCCTGAATAACGTGGTAATTGGTGACGATATAACCGGCAGGATCAATCACGAAACCAGAGCCAAGCGACGTAGCTTTGCGCTTGACGCTTTTGGGGGCATCCGCTCCGCCTTGAGGGAGATGGCGGTTTTGCTGTTCGTTGAACTCTTCGAAAAATTTCTGGAAGGGCGAACCTTCAGGAAAGTCAAACTCAAACTCCGGCATATCTTCACGGCGTTCAACGGTTTGCGTCGTCGAGATATTGACAACCGAGGGGAGCAGCTTTTCAGCCAGATCAGCAAAAGTCGCCGGAGGTGCGCTGGCCCACGCTTGCTGTGATGGCGGGAAAGAAAGCCCCAGCGCAAGAAGCATCAGGAAGAAAAAGGATTTCAGGCTTTGTTGCATGAGTAAACTCCTTCTAAGTCACAAGAGTCAAAAAGATTGCGGAAAAATCTGGCAGTTTTATGTCCGCCTGATCGATCATCCGGTAAATGATGGAAAAAAAGCCACAACGTCATTGCGAGCCAAGCTTGCTTGGCGTGGCAATCCAGGCCCCAAGTCGCTGAGTGCAGGACTGGATTGCTTCGTCGGCCAAGGCCTCCTCGCAATGACGAAGGAATGGATGTATCGCGCATGACGACCAGATTCACTTCGGAATCCCTTGGAAATACCGGAAGAACTCGCTGTCCGGTTTAAGGATATAGGTGGTGTTTTCAGGCTTCAGCCCCTCGCGGTACGCCAGCATTGACCGCCAGAAGGAAAAAAACTGGGGATCCTTGCTGGTAGCCTCGGCGATGATCTTGAGGGACTCGCTGTCGCCTTCACCCTTGATCTTTTCGGATTCCCCCAAGGCTTCGGCCACAATAATGGTCGCCTGACGATCGGCATCGGCCTTTTTCTGGACGGCTTCCTGTTGACCTGTCGCGCGGATTTGCGCGGCGTCCTGAATGCGTTCGGAGCGCATGCGGGCAAAAACGGCACCGCTTGTTTTATCAGGCAGATCGGTGCGGCGGATGCGGACGTCGATGATCTCGATCCCGAAATCCTTGGCCTCCTGATTCAGCTGGGAAGCGATCTTGTCCATCACGCCAACACGGTCGGTCGAGAGTAGGGTCGCCAGCTTGATGGTCCCCAGCACGCTACGCATGGACGAGTTCAGCATGGTGCTGAGCCGATCGCGGGCCGTGCGCTCGCTGCGCACCCGCTGGAAGTAAAGCACGGGGTTGACAATCCGGTAACGAGCAAAGGCATCGACCTCAAGCGGCTTTTGCTCGGCCAGCATGATTTCCTGCGACGGCGCATCGACGGCCAGAACGCGCTTTTCGATGATTTCAACATCCTGAACGTAAGGCATTTTGAAATGCAACCCCGCCCGATCAACCACACGGACGATGTCGCGGAACTGGAAGATGATGGCTTGCTCGGTCTGACGCACAACGAAATAGCTATCGCCGATCCCAATCAGAAGCAGAAAACCAAAAACGATCAAGAAAATCTGGCGCGGTGTCATCGGGCGGAATCCTTTTTGTTTTTCAGCGCGTCGAGCGGATAGAAAGGCATCGTCCCGACCTGTTCATCGGTAATAACCTTTTGGGCATCGCCCAAAACGCTCTCCATCGTTTCAAGATAAAGTCGTTTGCTGGTCACGTCGCGTGCGAGGCTATAGGCTCCCAGAACAGACTTGAACCGTTCGGCATCGCCCTTGGCGACGGCGACTTTCTGGTCGCGATAGGCCATGGCTTGCTGGATCAGGCGGCTGGCGTCACCCCTAGCCTTGGGGATCACTTCGTTGACATGGGCTGTCGCCTCGTTCTGGTAACGCTCCATATCGAGACGCGCGTTCACAACATCCTGAAATGCGTCCTTGACCTCGTCGGGCACAGCGACCGTTTGCAGGTTGATCTGGGTGATCATGATACCGGCCTTGTATTCGTCCACCAGCTCCTGAAGCCTTTTGGCTGCTTCGCCAGCAATCTGGCTGCGACCTTCCGTCAGGGCAAATTGCAGCTTGTTTTGGCCGATGACTTCGCGCATGGCACTTTCCGCCGCCATTTTGACGGTAGATTCGGGATTGCGGATTTCAAAGAGATAGTCATTGACGTCCGCAACGCGCCAGAAAACGGTGAACTGGACGTTGATGATGTTCTCGTCCTGCGTCAGCATCATGCTTTCTTCAGGCAGGGCGCGGAGATCATTGGCCCCTCTGACAGAGTTCCTGAACCCGATCTGTATTTCGTTTTGCGCCGTCACGACGGGAAGCAAAACTTCCTCGAACGGGGCTGGGAGGCGGTAGTGGAGGCCCGCCTGCTCGGTACGGTTATAGGCCCCAAAGCGCATGACAACGCCGACCTGATTGGCCGCAACCATATATACGCCGCTCAAAATCCAGATAACCGCGACGACGGCAACAACGCCGACAAACAGGTGAAGGTGGCTTCGGGGTTTGTAGGGGTCGAATTTCCCCTTCATCTTCTCCAAAAACTCGTTCAAATCAGGGGGCGGATTATAGCTGCCGCCGCCGCCGGAAGAGGGCTTGCGCGGTCCCGTTCCCTTGCTATGGTTGGGCTGGGCAGAATCCTTCTTGATCTGTTGTGGGTCGCCGCCGCTCGGCCCCCAAGGGCCTTCATGGTCGTTTGAGGTCATTGGATTGATTCTTTCCTTGTCATGCGATAGCGTAGCTTAACGGTCGTGGAGATATTGTCAAACATGTCATTTCATAAAGAACGTCATCCCGAAAAAGCCAAGCGTCCCGATGCTCCCTCGCCGCCGAAACCAGACTGGCTGCGCGTGCGCTCACCCGCAAGCTTCGGTTATGCCAAGACGCTGGAGCTGATCGAGGGGCTGCATTTGAACACCGTCTGTCAGGAGGCGGCCTGCCCGAACATCGCGGCCTGCTGGAAGCGCAAACATGCGGCTTTTATGATTATGGGCGATGTCTGCACGCGGGCATGCGCCTTTTGCAATGTCGCGACAGGCAAGCCCAAGCCGCTGGATGCGGGCGAGCCAGAGCGGCTTGCCGAGGCAGCAGCGCGGATGGGGTTGTCTTATGTCATCGTGACCTCGGTCGATCGTGACGATCTGCCGGACGGTGGCGCAGCGCATTTTGTCAAGGTGATCGAGGCCCTGCGCCGCAAGGTGCCGGACTGCGTGATCGAGGTCCTAACGCCGGATTTCAAAGGCAAAGAGGGTGGGGCGGCCCGGCTGGCTGATGCCAAGCCGGATGTGTTCAACCACAATCTGGAAACCGTTCCCCGTCTGTATCCCTCGATCCGGCCCGGGGCGCGGTATTATACCTCATTGCGGCTTCTGGACGAGGTGAAGGAACGCGATCCGGCTCTTTTCACAAAGTCGGGCCTGATGGTCGGGTTTGGCGAAACAATGGAAGAGATCGGGCAGGTGATGGACGATCTGCGGGCTGCCAAGGTCGATTTCCTAACCATCGGGCAATATCTTCAACCGACCCCCAAGCACGCGCCGTTGGATCGCTATGTGCCACCCGAAGAGTTCGAAACCTATGCTTCCATGGCGAAAGCCAAAGGATTCTTGCTGGTGTCCAGCTCGCCTCTGACGCGCTCGTCCTATCACGCCGATGAGGATTTCAAAAAGCTGAAAGAAGCACGGGAGGCCCTTACTCTTTCCGTGCGCGCAGCGTCAGAAGCGTAATCTCACCCGCGCCGCCCGTGCGCAACGGCGGGCCCCAGAAGCCTGTCCCCTTGTTGACGTAAAGCTTCATGTCCTTCACGTTATAAAGGCCGTGCGTGTATTTCTGGAAAAGGCGGATAATGAGCGTGAAGGGGAAATACTGCCCCGCATGCGTATGGCCGGACAGTTGCAGATCAAAGCCTTCCTGCTGCGCCAAGCGAACCAACTGGGGCTGGTGTGAGAGGATAATCTTGACCGCCTCGTCCGGTATCCCCGCGCGTGCCGCCGCAAAATTCGTCAAAGGCGGCTCTTTGACGACGACGGAGGTCGGGTCGGGCACGCCGGCAATGGCCAAGTGCTGGCCGTCCTTCTCGATCAGGCTATGTGAATTGGTGAGCACCGTAAAACCTGTTTGGGTCATCGCGGATTCCCAGCCTTTGGCATCCCAATAATATTCGTGATTGCCTGTGACGTAATATTTGCCATAAGGCGGTGTGATCTCGCGTAATGCAGCGATCTCCGCTATCCCTTCAGTGGAATAGGTGTCGGCGATATCGCCCGTCAGGACAAGCATGTCGGGGTTCAGCTCCTTAACAGTCTTGGCAACGCCGTCCAAAAAATCCTTGCCCAAAAAGGAGTCGATATGAATATCGCTCAGCTGGGCAATCGTCAGGCCATCAAAGGCGGGGGTCAGTTTGGCGAGCGGTACATCAAGCCGATGGACAACTGGCACGGACAGTGCACCAGACAGACCGACCAAGACGTTGACGCTCGTCAGCCCCATAACAAAGATGAGCGAGTAAAGGCCATAAAAACGCAACGCCGCGTCTTTCGAGATGAACGAAAGAGAAATATAAACGAGATCACGCGCCATGGTATAAATCAGCAAACAGCTAAAGATCCCGAGCGCGACAAAAGATATACGCGTCAGCATCTCGATAAGAGGACTGCCGGACAAAAGGCCTCGCAGGATAAAGCCGTTGACCGGCCAAAACATTTGCGCCACAAAAAAGAGGAAAAAGAATAAGGCTGACAGACAAGCCCAAAGGTTGCCGGGATCAATCCGCGCCTTGAAGCGGTTGGCAATATACAAGTTCATAAAAGAAAGGATCAGCGTAACAACAAGACCGCGTACAAGCATTTGATTTCCAACCTATGATCAGCCGTTAATGAAACGGAGACGGTCGGATCAGCTCTTCTTCAAACTCTCGCTGACCGTCATCGCGAGCGCGAGAATAAACATCATGCACGCAATGAACAACCCTACGGTGATATAAACCGCATTCCAATAAGCGGCATTGACATCATCGACGTAAACGCCAGCCCCGACGATCCATGACCATGGCTTAAACATTTTGATATAGGAAACTTTCGGGAAAAGAGTCCCCGGCGGCGTGCCGGGCTTCGTCCACTGGTAGTGAACAAAGCCTGCGCCTTGATTTTTGGCGATGGCGACCATCTCGTGAAAGAGCTTCCGTCCGTCGGGGCCGATATAATCGCCCAATTTCATCCCATCCATAGAGGGTTGAACGGGGTGCATGACCATAGCGGGAACGGTATCCATCACCCAGTAATAGCTCTCTTGTTCCAGTGATATCTGTTTAATGGCCGCCAAAGCATAGTGTTTGGCTTGATCTTCACTCAGTTCGTCTTTTTGGAATTTGTCATAATAGTAATTAACCAAGTTGGTGGCGTTTTCAACAAGTTGCTGCGTTTTCTCCTGCCTGTCTTTCATAAGCGTTGCGTGATAATCATTAAGCATATAGGCTGTCGCCAGCGCGAAGCCGATGAAAAAGATGATGATTATACCCAGTATCTTGGACGGGATACGCTTGCAAGGAAGACAGGTCATGGAATCCATGGCTCCTTTCCGTGGAAAAGAAAAGATCGTCTTGTAAGTATAATTACGAATCGAAGGGCTGCGGTGCAGAATGTGGTCTTTAGAAAAAAACACTGAAGGGTGTGGTTAAGATGCAACCTATTCATACGAAAGTACTCATTATCGGTGCAGGCCCCGCTGGTTACACAGCGGCCATTTATACGGCGCGCGCCAACTTGTCGCCGATCCTGCTACAGGGGATGCAGCCCGGCGGTCAGCTGACCATTACGGCGGATGTCGAGAATTTCCCCGGATTTGCCGACCCAGTTCAAGGGCCGTGGTTGATGGAACAAATGTCAACGCAAGCAGCCCGCGTCGGAACCCAGCTTGTGACGGACACGGTTACCTCGATTGATATATCCAAACGCCCTTTTGTCTGCGCCTGTGAGTCAGGGGCGGTTTATGAGGCAGAGTCCGTTGTGATCGCCACGGGGGCGCAGGCCCGCTGGCTGGGGATCGACAGCGAATCCCATTTTCAGGGTTATGGGGTTTCAGGCTGCGCAACCTGTGACGGCTTTTTCTATCGCGGAAAGAAGGTTGTCGTCGTTGGCGGCGGCAACTCGGCGATGGAGGAAGCTCTCTACCTCTCCAAGCTGGCAAGTCATGTCACGATGATTCACCGCCGCGACAGCTTTCGGGGCGAGCAAATCCAGCGTGATCGCGTAGCCAAAAACGAGAAAATTACAGTCCTTTGGGATTCCGTCGTCGAAGAGATCAAAGGCGAGGAAACGCCGCATCGCGGCGTCACGGGCGTTCAGGTCAAGAACATCAAGACCGGCGAGAGCCAGCTTCTTGAAACAGACGGCGTTTTCATTGCCATCGGACATTCACCCGCCACGGCAATCTTCAAGGACAAGATCGACCTTGACGCCGAGGGTTATATCCTGACAAAACCGGATTCAACCGCGACGAGCGTTGCCGGTATTTTTGCCGCTGGCGATGTGAAGGACAAAGTTTACAAGCAGGCGGTGACGGCTGCTGGTATGGGCTGTATGGCCGCCCTTGAAGTCGAAAAATATCTGTCCGAGACTTGATCGTCGCAACCTTGCTATAAGGGCATTCCCATGAGTTCCTATGTCAAACGCGCCATGCAACCCAATGAGAAGATCGTCTATATGGCGCAGCTTCATTGGATCATCTATCGCATGGGGATCGTTATCACGATTTTGGCCGGTGTTTTCGGTTTTTTAGCACCAGACTTGCTCGCACTCCTGGACGAAGGAATCGCGAATAAGGCAGCGCCCTTTATCCGCAATATCGCCATCGGCATGCTGGCCTTGGGGGCCTTCGAGATTCTGGCGGCTTATATCCGGCAGATTTCGACCGAGCTTGTCATCACGGACCAGCGCGTGATTGCCAAGCACGGCTTTATCGCGACAACAAGCTATGAGCTCATGATGACTAAGGTTGAAGGAGCCACCATCGAGCAATCAATACTTGGCCGTATGCTGGGCTATGGCACGTTGATGGTTAAGGGCACAGGGGGCGGTATTTCGCCCATCGACCATGTTGCCGATCCCTATCGTTTCCATTCGCATCTGATGTCTGCTTTACGGGAAGCGCATCAGGAAATGGCGACAGGTCTGGGCGATTGAACGTCCTTTAGCCTTGTTTTGTAACATTTTGTCGCGAGAGTTGACAAAGGGAGGCCTTGCTTCCCTTCACCTTGTGATTATGCTTCGTTTACTGAAAATCATCAAGAAGGAGTATTTCACATGTGCGGAATTGTCGGCATGCTGGCCAAACGGCAAGTTGCGGGAATCCTTGTTGACGGGCTACGCCGCCTTGAATATCGAGGGTACGACAGCGCAGGCATAGCGACACTGGTTGACTCCAAAATCGACACACGCCGCGCCGTCGGCAAATTACAAGCCCTCGCGGACAAGCTGGTCGAGGAACCGTTGTCGGGCACCGTTGGAATCGGCCATACGCGATGGGCCACGCATGGCCGCCCCAGCGTCGATAACGCGCATCCGCATTTTTCAGAATATGTAGCCGTCGTTCATAATGGCATCGTCGAAAATTACCGCGAGCTACGCAAAGAGCTGGAAGAGAAGGGCCATATCTTCAAGTCCGAAACGGACACGGAATCCATCGCCCACCTGATTACCGATTACCTGAGACAGGGCCTGTCCCCGCAAAAGGCGACGGCAGCAGCCTTGAAACGCCTTGAAGGTGCCTTCGCCCTTGCCATCATCTTTGCCGGACATGATGACCTGCTGATCGGGGCGCGTCGCGGCAGCCCGCTGGCCGTCGGCTATGGCGATGGCGAGATGTATCTGGGCTCCGATGCCTTGGCTCTCGCGCCACTGACCAACCGTATCAGCTATCTGGAAGAGGGCGATTGGGTCGAGCTTTCCCCTGCTGGTGTCGTGATTCACGACGAGACGGACGCCATTGTCAGCCGCAAGGTTCATGAAACGAACCTTTCCGGTGCCGCCATTGGCAAAGGGCAATACCGCCATTTTATGCTGAAGGAAATCTTTGAGCAGCCCGCCGTGATCGGCGACACGATGGCCGCCTTGACCTCTGCGGACAACCATCTTTCCATGCCGCCCGTGCCGTTCGACTGGAAAGCCGTTCCGCGCCTGACGATTGTAGCGTGCGGCACTGCGTCCTATGCGGGCCTCGTCGCCAAATATTGGTTCGAGCAGTTGGCTGGCCTCGGCGTCGATGTCGATATCGCCTCAGAGTTCCGCTATCGCGGCTCGCCGCTGGCTCAGGGCGGCGCGATGGTTGTGATCTCGCAGTCCGGTGAAACAGCTGACACGCTCGCAGCATTGACCTATGCCAAAGAACATGGCCAGAAGGTTTTGGCCGTCGTCAATGTCGCGCACAGCACCATCGCCCGCCAGTCGGATTGCGTTGTCCAGACACTCTGCGGTCCCGAGATCAGCGTCGCCTCGACAAAGGCCTTTACGACGCAGCTGACCGTTCTTTTCTGCCTTGCTTTGCAAGCTGGTTTGGCGCGTGGCGTTATTGACGAAGCCCGTGTCTCCACGCTGTTGCAGTCACTACGTGAAGTCCCCGCCAAGATCACAGACGTGCTGCGCGAGGACCACAAACTTCAGGAGCTGGCCCAGCACATGGCCGATGCGAAGGATGTGCTTTATCTAGGGCGCGGGACCTTGTTCCCGCTGGCTTTGGAAGGGGCTCTCAAGCTCAAGGAAATCTCCTATATTCACGCGGAAGGCTATCCGGCGGGCGAACTCAAGCACGGGCCGATTGCCCTGATCGACGAGTCGATGCCGGTTGTCGTCTTGGCCCCGCATGATGGCTTGTTCGAAAAGACATCCTCCAACATTCAGGAGGTCGTGGCCCGTGGGGGGAAGGTCATCCTTTTCACCGATAAAAAGGGCCTCGCGAATATGGGGACCAAACCCTATTGGGTGACGACCCTACCAGATGTCGATCCCGCCGTGGCCCCGATCCTCTATGCCGTGCCTGTCCAGCTTTTGGCTTACTACACAGCCCTGTCCAAGGGCACCGATGTGGATCAACCGCGCAATCTGGCAAAAAGCGTTACCGTAGAATAGGATACAAAATCCGTCGCAGGGCCAAGAAAGCATTTGTTTTCCCCCTGCGGCTGGATTATCCTTTCCTTATGACGAGCAAGGTTCCCCATACTCATTTCTGGCATAAGGCGACGGCGCAGCGCGCGGCTTTTGGCTTGACCTTTGCTTACTTTTATTTCCGGTAAAACCGGAACATACGCACCTACCTCACCTTACAATTTGGCTTTTACCTTCCCTCGATGAGAGGGAATGCTCTAACGATAGGCACACCATCATGACTCAAGAAAACTGGACACCGACAAGCTGGCACCACAAGCAGGCCTTGCAACAGCCAAGCTATCCTGACGAGCAAGCTCTAAATCAAGCCCTTTGCCGCCTGTCTAAGCAACCGCCGCTCGTTTTTGCGGGCGAGGCGAGACGCCTCAAGAAAGCCTTGGGGAAGGTCGCCGAAGGCAAGGCTTTCCTCCTGCAATGTGGCGACTGCGCCGAAAGTTTCGCCGAGTTCAGTGCCAACAATATCCGCGACTCCTTCCGTGTGATTTTACAGATGGCCGTCGTTTTGACCTTTGGCGGGGCCGTGCCGATTGTGAAGGTGGGACGTATTGCTGGGCAATTCGCCAAGCCGCGCTCTGACAATATGGAAACACGCGCTGATGTGGCGTTACCCAGCTATCGTGGGGACATCATCAACGGGCTTGATTTCACGCCTGAGTCGCGCACGCCAGACCCCGAGCGTATGCTCCAAGTCTATCACCAGTCGGCGGCGACGCTGAATCTGCTTCGCGCGTTCGCGCAAGGTGGTTACGCCGATCTGCACAAGGTTCATAACTGGAACCTCGATTTTGTATCGGGGGATTTGCAGGCTGAACGCTATCAGGACTTGTCGCGCCGGATTGGCGAAGCCCTGGACTTCATGCGGGCTTGCGGCGTGGACGGCTCAACGACGCCTGCCATTCGCGAGACGGAGTTCTTCACCTCGCATGAGGCGCTGTTGCTGCCCTATGAAGAGGCTTTGACCCGCATCGACAGCACCACCGATGACTGGTACGACGTTTCGGCCCATATGCTGTGGATCGGCGACCGGACGCGCGGGCCTGAGGATGCGCATGTCGAGTTCCTGCGCGGCGTCAAAAATCCCATCGGGATCAAGTGTGGCCCCACCATGCCGCCCGATGATCTGATCCGCCTGATTGACACGCTCAACCCCGATAACGAAGCGGGGCGCATTACCCTGATCGCCCGCATGGGAGCCGAAAAGCTGGAGCAGAGCCTGCCTTTGTTGTTGCGTAAAGTGAAAGCCGAAGGCCGCGCCGTTGCATGGTGTATTGACCCCATGCACGGGAACACCGAGAAGACGAGCAACAACTATAAAACCCGCAACTTCAACAAGGTTCTTGCCGAAGTGAAGGATTTCTTCGCGGTCTGTAAGGATGAAGGCGTGTGGCCCGGCGGCATCCACCTTGAAATGACAGGGCGGAATGTCACCGAATGCACAGGCGGGGCCTCGCACGTTACGGAAACGGATTTGTCAAACTGCTATGAAACGCACTGCGATCCGCGCCTGAATGCCTCCCAGTCGCTAGAGCTGGCTTTCCTGACGGCGGCCTTGTTGAAAAATGCTCGCCTTCGCGCAAGCGACGAAAGCTAAGTCGCGCTTTTTTCATTGGCGGAAGCGGTAAGAAGGGCTATCATCCCGTTATTCCGTATATGCTCGGCTTCCTTGGAAAGCCGAGTATTCCTTCTCGCAAAAAAACAAGTGATCACGCAGTGATCCGCCTTTTTTGCGGGTTCTTTTTACGGGTTTCAAAGAAACCCAACTATAACGTGGAGGGCCGTCCTATGCACGTACGCTCGTTTGTTGTCGCTTTATCACTTGTACTTATGGCTTCACCGGCTTTAGCTGGGTCCGTGACTTATACGGATCTGCGCGGTAAGTGGGATTCAACGAAATGCACCCCACCTCAGGCCATGGTTGTGCAAGGTAGGGATTCGGAAGCCCACGCCAGTGCTTTGAATAGCCAGATGGAAGATCGCAACCGCTTTATCATGCAGGCCCAAGACTACATGGCCTGCATCAGCAAAGAAGCCCAGCGTGATGCCGAGGCTACGGGGATTCTGGTCACCAAGTCGGCTCAAGCCCTGATCGACAAGACCAAGGCTGAAATCGATGCCGCTATGGGCCCCAAGGCAGGGCAAGGTGCAGCGCAGGCGGACAAGCCGCAACAGTAAGTTTCTTCGCTCTTCTTTGGTCAATAGGGACGACTATGCCCGAACAGTTTACGCTTGCCCTTGCTCAACTCAATCCGACCGTCGGTGATATTCCCGGCAATGTCGCTAAAGTGATGGCAAGCTGGCGGGAAACCCAGAGACGGGGAGGCGACTTGCTTGTCACGCCCGAATTGTTTCTGGTCGGTTATGCGCCCGATGATTTAATCCTGAAGCCGCGTATGCATAAGGTCCTGCGCGAGGCGGTGGATGCCATCGTTCGCGAGACGGCTTCCGGTCCGGCCATTTTGCTTGGCACACCGTGGTTTGAAGATGGCAAACTTTACAATGCCGCCCTCCTGATCGAAGGCGGCAAAATTATTGACCGGACGTTCAAGCACGAGCTGCCAAATTACGGTCCTTTTGACGAAAAACGGCTGTTCACGGCGGGGCCTCTGCCCAGACCCCTATCTTGGCGCACCCAAAGGCTGGGCGTTATGCTGTGCGAGGACATGTGGCTGCCAACTGTATCGGCTGAGTTGAAAAAGCTGGGGGCCGACATTTTCATCGTGCTGAACGGCAGCCCCTATCAGGTCGGAAAACAGCAACGTCGTTATGATCTGGCCCGCGAGCGTATTCGCGAAACGGGCACGGCTCTGGTTTACGTCAATCAGATCGGCGGACAGGACGAGATGGTTTACGAGGGCTCGTCGTTTGCGATGGCACCGAATGGCGAGATGCGCCTTCAGGCGCGGGCATGGTCTGAGGATCTGGCCATGTGCGCGATCAAAGTTGCGGATGGCAAACTGACGCCCGATATATCGCCACTGGCCGACGCGCCCGAAGCCGAGGCCGCGATTTATCAAGCGATTGTGACAGGCCTGCGCGATTATGTTCAAAAGAACGGGTTTACTAAGGTTTTGCTAGGGCTCTCGGGCGGAATTGACAGTGCGCTTGCGGCTTGTATGGCCGTCGATGCGCTGGGCGCAGAGAAAGTGCGGGCGGTGATGATGCCGTCGCCCTATACCTCGCCTGACTCGATCGAGGATGCCTCCATTATTGCCAAGACACTGGGCTGCCGGATTGATACGATCCCGATCAATGAAGCCATGAACGCTTTTGACGGGATGTTGGCCGAGCAGTTTATGGGCTGCGCCCCCGATTTGACGGAGGAGAATATTCAGGCGCGTTGTCGAGGTATCGTCCTGATGGCCCTTTCGAACAAAAGCGGCGCGATGGTGCTTTCGACCGGTAACAAGTCGGAGCTGGCCGTTGGCTATACGACGCTTTATGGCGACAGCTGTGGCGGCTATGCGCCGCTTAAGGATGTTTACAAGACCGAGGTTTATAAGCTTGCCCGCTGGCGCAATGCCAATATGCCCCTTCTGGGGCATGGGCCGAGTGGCGAGGTCATTCCAGAGCGCGTCCTGACCAAACCGCCTTCCGCCGAGCTTAGGGAAGGGCAGACGGATCAGGAAACGCTGCTCCCCTATGACGTGCTGGACGATATTCTTAAATGCCTGATCGAACAGGACCTCGGCGTGGCCGAGGCCACTATGATGGGTCATGACCCGAACAATCTCAGGCATGTTTACGCCCTTTTGGATAAGGCGGAATATAAACGCCGCCAATGCCCACCCGGGCCAAAAGTCACGCGGCGCCACTTGACGAAAGACCGTCGCTATCCCATCACAAATCGCTATTGCGACAAGTGGAAAACCCAACAGTCAGATTAAGAAACCATGACAGACTCAGATTCTTTACACAAAACCATTCGCGCCCGTTTGCATGATGTCCTCGTTGACGCCGAGTTCCCCGAATTGCCTAATTTTGATCGCGGTAAAGTACGGGACAGCTACGATCTCTCCGGCAACCGCCGCTTGATGGTCACAACGGACCGTCAAAGCGCGTTTGATCAGGTTCTGGCCGCCGTTCCTTTCAAGGGGCAGGTTTTGACAGCCGTCGCGCGTTTCTGGTTCGAGCAGACAACCGACATTATTCCAAACCACGTCATCGACTATCCCGATCCAAACGTCATGCTGGCCCGCAAAATGACGATGCTGCCGGTTGAGGTTGTGGTGCGTGATTATCTGACCGGCTCAACCTCGACCTCCATCTGGTCGATGTATCATGTCGGAAACCGGATGCCTTACGGCATCGAGCTGCCGGATGGAATGCGCAAGAACCAAAAGTTGCCTCAGACAATTTTGACGCCCACAACAAAGGGGGGAATGGGGGACCATGATGTTCCCGTGACCCAAGCCCAGATTGTTGAACGCGGGATGTTAACAGCGCAGCAGATGAAAGAGGTCGAGGAGGCAGCTCTCAAACTTTTTGCGCGTGGCCGCGAGATTGCCGCCAAGCACGGGTTGATCCTTGTCGATACGAAATACGAGTTCGGTTATGACGAAAACGGCATCCTTACAATTGCCGATGAAATCCATACGCCGGACAGCAGCCGCTATTGGCTGGCCTCTTCTTATGAAGAACGCTTTGCCTCAGGCCAAGAGCCGGAGAGCTTGGACAAGGAGTTCCTACGCCTCTGGATTGCCGCGCGGTGCGATCCCTATAAGGAGCCGATCCCCGATATTCCCGATGAGACACTGATTGATTTCAGCGCGCGCTACATTGACCTTTACGAGAAAATTTCCGGCAAAAACTTCGAGATCGAACCCGCCGGTATCCCTGTGCGCGAACGTGTTCGCCGCAACATCAAGAAGTTTGCCGAGTAGGCACGGGGTTGACATTATACGAACGGCCCGATGAAATGACTCACGAGTCGCGCCGTCTTCGTCATTGCGAGCGACCGCAGGGAGCGCGGCAATCCAGTCCTCCTGCTTGGAAACTTGGGGACTGGATCGCCACGTCGCTGCGCTCCTCGCGATGACGTAGCGGGTGTTTTCATTGGGCCGTTGACATTAAGCGTGATCTATAGGGGGCATACCCGATTCTTTAAACGCAAAAAAACGGCCCCGAAAGGGGCCGTTTTGGTTTGTTCGGAAACCGACAGGGAGGTTTAGGCAACTTCCTGTTTGGCGATCGCTTCTTGGGCTTCGGCCATGTTATCGGTAACTTCCTGCAAGCTGGGCTGTGCGGGTGTTTGAGGGGCAGCCATCGTCGGCGCGTTGGGATCGCGCGCGCGGGCGATATGCGGCATCAGATCGGCCAGCTCGATAAAGTTATCGGCTTGGCGACGCAGTTCATCGGCCACCATCGGGGGCGAGGAACGCATCGTACTGACAACACTGACGCGCTTGCCTTTGCGCTGCACCGCTTCGACAAGACGACGGAAATCGCCATCGCCAGAGAAGATCATGATGTGATCGACATTGTCGCTCATCTCCATAACGTCGATGGCGAGTTCAATATCCATGTTACCCTTGATCTTGCGGCGACCAAAAGCATCCGTAAATTCCTTGGTCGGCTTGGTGACCATGGCATAACCATTATAGTCCAGCCAATCGACGAGCGGACGAATCGGCGAGTATTCCTCGTTCTCCACAAGAGCGGTGTAATAGAAAGCGCGGACGAGGCGGGCGCGACCGGCGAACAATTCAAGCAGTCGTTTATAGTCAATGTCGAAGCCCAAGCCACGCGAGGCGGCGTAAAGATTGGCGCCATCAATGAACATCGCCATGCGTTCTTCTTTATAAAAAATCATAAGATCCCTTTCCCGATATCAAGCTTTCTGTTAACCATAACATAAAACAGCACCAAGCCTTAATGTCCAGAGTTATTTTAACACATACCTGCAAAAAGGCAACAAGGATAAATCAGCGAAACACCCCGTTATTCCGTGGGTTTATTGCCGCATGCAAAATGCGCGGCGGCATTGCTTTCATGTATCCCCTAAAGCCAACGAGAAGGCTAGAGAACAAAAAGCTTTCGCCCCTTTACATCCGATCATCAACCACGCTAAAATGGGTCCTTCGTCGCAGCCGGATTGTTTGGCGGTTTCCTTTCGCGGGAAATCGATCGTTGTTTCGGCGCACACAGTTGGGTTGCCCATTTTATATTTGTAAGGAGTGCGCACATGGCGCGTGTAACAGTTGAAGATTGCGTTGTTCTTGTTCCCAACCGCTTTGAGCTTGTCATGCTGGCCGGACACCGCGCCCGCGCCTTGGCTTCTGGCGCGGAACTGCATGTCGAGCGTGATCGCGACAAAAACCCCGTCGTCGCTCTGCGCGAAATTGCCGAGCGCAAGCTGGATCTTGAAAGCCTGAACGAATCGCTGATCAAGGGGCTCCAAAAGCGTATCGAGCCGGATCGTCCCGAAGACGATGTTGTCGACCTGATGAACAGCGAACAGCAAAACTGGATTGGTGCTGCGATGGATCAGGATGAAATCGACGAAGAAGACATGGACTCCGATATAGACGAGCTTTCAGCCGATTCAGCTGATGCTGGTTTCGACGGTATGGGCTCTTTTGAAGACGCCAACGTTAAAGATTAAGGCTATCTTTGAGAGGAAGGTTGGTTGTGTCCGGTCTAATTTATAAAACGCTGTGATCTTCAAGGCCGGTAAAATCGCACATGGACACAACAACCTCAACAGACCTACCGGCCACCTCCCTCAAGACCGATGAAAGCGACAAAGCCGAGACGCCGCCCCCCGTCCGTCCGCCTTTACGCCTGATGCGCCAGTATGAGTTAGTTGAACGCGTCAAAGCCTATGATCCCGATGCCGATGAAGACCTTCTGAACCGCGCCTATGTTTTCTCGATGCAGGCTCATGGCACTCAAATGCGGGCTTCGGGCGATCCCTATTTCTCGCATCCGCTTCAGGTTGCCGGCATCCTGACTGAAATGAAAATGGACAGCACAGCCATCGCAACGGCACTGCTGCACGACACGGTTGAAGATACACAAGTTACGCTGGCAGATATCGAAAAGCTCTTCGGGACCGATGTGGCAAAGCTTGTGGACGGTGTCACCAAACTCTCGCGGATCGAGTTCCAGAATGATCAGGCGAAGCAGGCCGAAAATTTCCGTAAACTCCTGCTGGCCATGTCGGCGGATATCCGCGTTCTTTTGGTCAAGCTGGCCGACCGCCTGCATAACATGCGGACCCTGCATTACATCAAATCACCGGAAAAACGACAGCGTATTGCCCGCGAAACGCTAGACATTTATGCGCCGCTGGCCGAGCGCATCGGCATCGAGAAGATGCAGGACGAGCTTCAGGACCTTGCTTTTGCCGAGATTAATCCCGATGCGCGCGACAGTATCGTCGCCCGCCTGAATTACCTGCGCGAAGAAGGAAGCAATCTAGCCGAGCGCATTCGTGCCACGATTGAAAAGCTTTTAGCATCTGAAGGCGTCCACGCCGTGGTTGCAGGGCGCGAGAAAAAGCCTTTCTCGATCTGGCGTAAGATGACGCGCAAGGATATAGGCTTTGAGCAACTCTCTGACATCATGGCCTTTCGCGTTCTTGTCGATACGGTCGGTGCCTGCTACCAATCGCTAGGCATTATTCACAATCATTATTCAGGCATACCCGGACGATTTAAAGACTACATTTCCACACCCAAACCCAATAAATACCAAAGCATCCATACCACGATCATCGGGCCAGAACAGCACCGCATTGAAGTCCAGATCCGCACCGAAGAAATGCACGAAGTCGCCGAGCTCGGCGTCGCCGCGCACTGGGCTTATAAACAAAACAGCCAGTCGCATGACGGGTCGGAATATCGCTGGCTCCGCGAGCTTCTTGACATCGTCGAACACGCCCAGAAGCCTGAAGAGTTTCTGGAGCACACCAAGCTTGAACTCTTTCAGGACCAGGTTTTCTGCTTCTCGCCCAAGGGCGATATTATCTCGCTGCCGCGCGGCGCGACGCCTGTCGATTTCGCCTATGCCGTACATAGCCGGATCGGCGATGCCTGTGTCGGCTCGAAGGTCAATGGTCGCATGGTACCTTTGCGCACCGAACTGCATAACGGCGATCAGGTCGAAATTATCACACTGAAAAATGGCACACCGTCACCGGCATGGGAACGGTTTGTTGTAACCGGCAAGGCACGGGCCCGCATCCGTCGCTTTGTCCGCATCCAGCAGCGTGCCGAATACATCGCCTTGGGACGCGCTATTCTAGAAAAGCTCTGTAAACAGGATGGCGTTGATTTCGGTGAAAAGCCTTTCGAGGCCGTGTTTAAAAACTTTCAAGCCGCGAGCCTTGAGGATTTATTCGCCAATATCGGCGCTTCGCTTCAGTCGGCGCGCGATGTCTTTTATACGGCGTTCCCCGATCTGAAACGCAAAACGACACCTGACAAAATCCCCACCACATTGGAGCAGGCCGCCGAAAAGCTGAAGGGCAAGCCCACCACTAAAGCTTCCTCGCTCGCGCTTAAGGGCCTTATTCCGGGCATGGCCGTCCATTTTGCCCGTTGCTGCCACCCTCTGCCCGGCGACAGCATTGTAGGTATTGTCGCCACCGGACGTGGCGTTACAATCCATACGCAGGATTGCGAGACGCTCGACTCCTTCCGCGATATGCCGGAACGCTGGATCGATGTGGACTGGGGCGAGGGGCAGGCTCAGGATACGACAGCCATGGTGGGCCGCCTGACAATCGTCGTGACCAACCAGCCCAACTCTTTGGGCGCATTGACGACGATTATCGGTAAGAACAACGGCAATATCCTGAACCTCAAGATCACGAACAGGTCCGTCGATTTCTTCGATATTTTAGTGGATGTCGAAGTCAAGGACACGCGCCACCTGATGAACATCATCGCGGCCCTACGCGCCAATACGGCCATTATCTCCGTCGATCGCACCAAAGGTCGCTAAAGCCGCCCGATCAAAAAACTCGCAGCCTCACAGGCCCTTAGCGAAACCCGCAGGCAATCTTGCCATCGCCTGTGTAACGGACGCCGGCACTTGTCGGTTCGTAAACACCGTCCTTGCTCTTGCGAACCGGAACCGTGCAGGAACCTTGCCCAAGCTGGATAGCCTGCTTGTCACCGTGCTTGAGGACAACAACGCCCGTATTGGCTTCCTTGAGCGGCGGGTAACAAACGGCCAGAGCATTGGTCGACAAAGTCCCAAGAACGCCGTTATAGCTACCGGTCTTTTGCTCACCGGTGAACATATAAAGATTATAGGCACTGTAATTGTCGTCCGAGCTCATCTGGACTTTCAGGCGGACCTGACATTTCTTGGGGATATCCTCACGTTCATAGCCCAAAGCCTCGTGGATCGCCGTAACGTCGCCTTCGCCCCACATGTAATCGGGCAGCACACCGATCAAGAACGGCTTGCTATAGTCCGTAGCTGAAACTTCCCCGATCTCATAATTATTGGCATAAATCGGCGTGCGGGCATGTTTTTCACGCGCCTTGGCCGCATAATCACGCGCCTTCTGAACAGCCGGAGAAACCGGCGCATTTTCATTGACGGCAATCCCCATTTCAAGAAGCTTCGCTGCCATGATATCTTTCTTGGACAGCGGAGCTTTACCCAATGTTCCACCCGGCGTAATTGAAATGGGTCCAGTAACGGCAAGCGATGAAGCTCCCGAAAAAGCAGTACCCATGCCCTTAAGTTTTTGCATCAGGGTTGAAGAACTCTTTCCCGAAAGAAGGCTTTTGTAATCGTCTTGGGACAGATTCTTCATTTCAGCAGGCATGCTTTCCTGCGCCTCGCTGCTCGACAAAGCGTCTAAAAGCTCCTTGTTGACCTTATCCAACGTCACCTCGGCCGAGGCCGGAACCGTAGCCTGACTTGAAGCAACGGGCGCGACAACAGGCTCGTTAACAAGGCCCTGTGATTGCGCGGAACTCGTTGTTGCTGTCGAAGAGCTAGAAGGCCTAGTGGCGGCAGGCGTCGTGCTCGATGTCGTTCCAGCCTTGGGCTTATAGCTATCCAGTTGCGGCGTATTCTCTGGCAAAAGCACGCCAGCTTGAGACAGACCGCTTGCCAAAGAGAACAGTAAAACTGAAAAAGCTATTCCGGCGTAACGCATCGACAGGCTCCCAGACTGGTTAATACCCGCATCCTAAGCGAGAACCCCCTGAACATCAACCACCACAACAGTTGCAACCCCAAAAGAAAAAAGCCCCCGTCAGGGGGGCCTTTTGTGGCGGAGAGGGGGGGATTCGAACCCCCGGTACGTTTGCACGCACAACGGTTTTCGAGACCGCCGCATTCAACCGCTCTGCCACCTCTCCATAATAACATTCAGCCGTGATGGCGCGGTTGAATGAATTGTCGCTTACTAGAGCCGTGCCCTGTCAAGACGATGCTTTCTATACGAATAGGCTGCTTTTGGCAACGGCTAGTTATCCGTTTTGTGCAAAAGGCTTTTCTACTTACCAAGGGGTGAAAGGCGGGGCGTGAGGCTGTTTTCGGGTGACATATCCGGCGGGAACCTTCTATAGATCACTTCAGAATGCCCCCTGATGATATTTCTTGGCCCATCGGGCCTTAAACGGAGCGGTTAATGCGAAGCGCACGGTTCCTGCTGATTTTATCCTGTCTCTTTCTTCTAGTCGTCCCAAGCTATGAGGCAGAGGCAGAGGTTACGCCGGAATCAGCCTTAGCAAAAAGTGACCCCGTTTTGGGAACATGGCTGCCAGAGGAACAAGATGCCGCTATTGAGCTTTATGCCTGTGAGGATCGAATATGTGGCCGCTTCTATTGGCTTAAGGATGACAGCAAGGAAAGTCCCTCTCTCGACGACAGAAATCCAGATCCTGTTCAGCGCAAACGGCACCTGTGTGGCCTGACTTTTATGGGCGGGTTTAAGGCGGGCGGGAAGGGAGGCTATACAGGCGGATGGCTCTATAGCCCGCGTCACGGCAGTATGTTTAGCGCGGCTTTAACCTTAAAGGACAAAGACACCCTAGAGCTGAGAGGGTACGTCTTTTTACCGCTTTTGGGAGGCTCACAGCACTGGAATCGCCATAAAGGGCAAATAAAAATGGCCCCGTGTGTTTAATCACATCGAATAGTGTGTGTAAAATAAACAGCGTTTTAAGGATAGTAGGCGACACTACGACTTGTAGGCAGTTCCTCCAAGCGGAGTTTATGATGCGCTATCTCCTCCATTTTGGCCCCGATGCCCTGGTTGTCGAGATGACGGGAAATTTCACTTTCTCGGACACGAAACAATTCCATGGCCTGATGGCCGCGATACGGAGCAAAGCCACACGCGGCAAGATAGAGCTGAACATCCGTCACTTGGTCTCGATCGACTCGACAGGGTTACGCTTTTTGATGATGGCTCACGATTTCGCCAAAAAATCGCATCGCATTCTTGTCTTCGTCGCCCCGCAAGGGCAGGTCTATGAGGCTTTGAGCGAGGCAGCCCAATATAACTGCCTGAACATCGCCGCGTAGAACAGATCGCGATCAAACCCAACGAGGAAGGGCGTTGACCGCATGAATCTGCTCGCAAAATCAAAAAGACCTATGCCTTTCATGCGCTGCATTTAAATCCACGGATAACACATTGGAATGTTCCGCTTTTTCATTTTTGGCGTCGGACAAAAGGTGAAGCTTGCCTAAAAGAAAGACCTAAGTTTATGAAATTATTTGTCGTTAGGCACTTTCTGGACTTGATCGAATCAAACGAAAAGGATGATATAGGCCAAGCTTTGCATGAGACACCACGTCACCCCCATTTCATTTTGAAGAAGGTGACGCGTATGGACCCCAAGGAGGAGTTGGATGATCAATCTATCGATGGCCGAACCGGATAATATGATTCGCCCTCGCATCACAGTCGTCGGCGTCGGCGGCGGTGGCGGCAACGCCATCAATAACATGATCCGCTCAAACCTTGATGGGTGCGATTTCGTCGTCGCGAACACGGATGCGCAGGCCTTGGCGCAATCGCTTGCCGCCCGAAAGATTCAGCTTGGCTCGACGCTCTCGCGCGGTCTTGGCGCGGGCTCTAAACCGGATATCGGTTGCGCGGCGGCTGAAGAATCTCTGCCTGATATTCTGTCGATTCTTGAAGGCTCCGACATGCTTTTCGTTACAGCTGGCATGGGCGGTGGCACAGGGACGGGCGCGGCTCCTGTTATCGCGCGCGCGGCACGCGAAAACGGAATCCTGACCGTCGGCGTGGTGACAAAGCCTTTCCATTTCGAAGGCACACACCGCATGCGACAAGCCGAGAGCGGAATCGCCGAGCTTCAGAAATACGTCGATACCCTGATCGTGATCCCGAACCAGAACCTCTTCCGCATTGCCAACGAGCGCACGACTTTTGCCGAAGCCTTCCGCATGGCTGACGAAGTTCTGCATTCCGGCGTTCGCGGCATTACCGACCTTATGGTGATGCCCGGCTTTATGAACCTTGACTTTGCCGACGTGAAAACGGTTATGGGCGAAATGGGCAAGGCCATGATGGGGACCGGCGAATCCGATGGGGACAATCGTGCGATCCGTGCTGCCGAAGCCGCTATCTCTAATCCGCTCCTCGACGATATCTCGATGAAGGGGGCGCGGGGCGTTTTGATCAACATCACGGGCGGCCTCGATATGACGCTGTTCGAAGTGGATCAGGCGGCCAACCGCATCCGCGAAGAAGTCGATCCCGAAGCGCAGATCAAGGTCGGCTCGACGCTGGGCGAAAACATGGATGGCAAAATCCGTGTTTCGGTCATCGCGACAGGCATTGATGTGGAGATGCACAACAACAAGCAACAGACAAGCGGGCAGGGCAAGCCTCAAAACATCAAGACGGAAGCCTCGACAACATCCGCGCCCGCTCAGCCAAAGCCAGCGGTTCGCGTTGTCCAGCAAGAGCCCGCCAAAACGGCTCAAAGCGCGACACAGCCACAGGTTTCCTCAATGACTTTGTCGTCGCCGATGCAAAGCAGTGTGACGACGACCGACGAAATCAGGAGAACCGTTTCGATGGAGCCGGCGACAAACGCGACGGTTTCAACGGCCTTCTTCACCATGCCTTCCGCCGTTACGCCGCGCACTCTGGCACCGGTGTCGGTCAAGTCTCCCGTCACTTTCACCAAAACAACGAGTGAATCCGAAACAATGCCTGTCGCCAAGGTTGTGGAGAAACAGGAAACAACGTCGACGATCACGGCTTCGGAGCCATCGCAAACCCGCACGGTCACCCAACAAACAGCGATGCAGGACCGAGGCGAGAAGATGACAACAACCGGTATGGGTAGCTATTCGGAAAAACCCGCCATGCCGCCAGTGCGTGAGATCATGCCCGTCCAGCAGGCCCAGCGTCAGAAAACAGCCTCTGCGGGAGCCGAGAAGGGCGACTCGCCGGATATGCGCATCACGCAGCTGACCCCCCAATCCAGTCAAGTGCCCCATGGTGCGATGCCCATCAACCAACGGGCTCAATCACTTTTCCAGAGGATCACCGGGTTCGGCCTGATCCGTCCGTCGGCGGCGGCCAAGGAACTGGAGGACGAACTTGGCACTGATGAAGTAGAGGCAACGCCTGCCGTTCATGCAGAACCAATTGATAAAACAGATAAACCATCTTTGTCTGCCGGTGATTCCGACTTGTTGGACATCCCTGCTTTCTTGCGGCGGCAGACCAACCACTAAATCCGGCCTGTTCGCAGGCAGGTCAAAGCCTTTGAATCTTTAAAAGAGGGGATCCTTCCCCTCTTTTTTTTGCGTGTAACAATATGTAATCACACTTGATTTAACCTTTCAGGTTCTCTGTTTTACATAGATCATGGTCCTAACACTTTTCTTCAGGTTACTATGCTTTCAACACTGACAACCGAACATACCGTCACGAAGCCCTACGCCAGCGCGATTGACGCGCTTTCCGGCATGCGTGCCGTGCCGGAATCCGGTCTTTACCAAAAGACCCTTCGGGGTATCGCGCAGTGCACGGGTATTGGCGTCCATTCGGGCGAGAAGGCTACCTTGCGGTTGTTGCCTGCTGATCCTGATACGGGGATTGTTTTTATCCGCACCGATCTGAAAAATGGCGCGCGCACCATTGCGGCGCGGTGGGACAGCGTGGTTGATACGCGCCTTTGCACCGTTATCGGCAACGATCATGGCGGCAAGGTCGCAACCATCGAACATCTGATGGCCGCCTTACGCGCAGCCGAAATCGATAACGCGATCATTGAAGTCGATGGCCCCGAAGTCCCCGTGATGGACGGCAGCGCCGATTCCTTTGTCCTTTTGATCGAAATGGCTGGCGTCATCGAGCAAAACGCGCCCAAACAGGAGATTGTGATCCTGAAGCCCGTCGAATTTATTGCGGATGGCAAACACGTTCAACTGACCCCGTCGGAAGAGACCTCCTTCAGCGTCGATATCTCGTTCAACAAAACGCTGATCAAGAACCAGCATTATGATTTTGTCCTCTCGCGAGGCGGGTTCAAGAACGAGATATGCCGTGCTCGGACTTTCGGTTTTTACGAGGACGTCGAAAAGATGCTCCAGCTCGGCTTCATGCGCGGCGGGTCGCTAGAAAACGCCGTCGTCATCAAGGACGAGCAGGTCATGAACGAAGATGGTCTGCGCTTCACGGACGAATTTGTTCGCCACAAGCTTCTGGATGCCATCGGCGATCTGGCGTTAGCAGGGGCCCCAATCCGTGGGCATTTCTCTGGCTATTGCACCGGACACGCCATGAACAACAAGCTGCTCCGCGCCCTTTTTGCCGACCCGTCCGCTTATGCGCTTGTCGAGGCGACGAGCGAGATTTATCCTATGGCTCAAGCCGTTTAGGATATATTCTCCTTCTTGGTGAAAAAATACTTGACTCAAGGGGTGCCTTGTGCTATTGACACTCCTACGGCGTACTGTGTCCTGATGGCGGGCAGGGAGCAGGAAGGTCGGGACTCGGGAATGGGGAGGATAGACAAGGTCAGCGGATGCTGGCCTTTTTTGTTGGGTGAAAGCGGGATCGGGACGGAGAGATGGGCTCCTTCGTCGCAAAGCTCCTCGCAGATTGTGTGTGATTGTGGTGACGAGAGGGTGTAAACCTTAATGTTAACGATTCGGCGGTCAAAACATTAAGGATAATCAAAGCTATCTTATTGAAACCTAAGCGAGAAAATGTTTCTAGTTAGAAAGTTTTGTAATATTCCCTAAAAAATGGTATACATATCTGGTGAACCAAGGCGTGTTTGCGAGTACCGATCGGACTCACCCCACGGTTAGCATTAGGACAATTTTTCGACATGATTTTAAGCTATCGTCTAGAACAAGTCAAAATGAGGGAGTCACGGTCACATGGCAGAAAAGCTAGAGTTCAAAAAAGGCGATTTCGTCGTTTATCCAGCCCACGGCGTTGGTCGCGTTGAGGGAATCGACGTTTTCTCCGTTGGTGAAGAAACCGTTTCTCTCTACTCGATCATGTTTGAGCAAGATCGTATGCGCCTGAAGGTTCCTGTCGCCAAGGCCAAGACCTCCGGCCTTCGTCGTCTTAGCTCGCGAGATCGGATCAAGGAAGCTCTTTCGACCCTACAGGGTAAATCGAAGGTCCGCCGTGTCATGTGGAGCCGCCGCGCTCAAGAATACGAGTCAAAGATCAATTCCGGCGATCCCGTCTCTATCGCCGAGGTTGTGCGTGATTTGCATCGCGGCGTGGATCAACCCGAACATTCCTACAGCGAACGCCAGATTTATCAGGCTGCGCTTGAGCGTCTCGCGCGTGAGCTGGCCGCCGTCGAAAAGATCGATCAGGACAAGGCGACCGCCAAGCTTGAAGGCGTCTTGACCAAGGAAAAGAAAGCCGCGTAACAATAAGAATCCACAAGCCTTCTTCAGGCCTGTTCGGCAAAATCGCCGGACAGGCCTTTTTCTTGGCACAAGGCAGCAACAGGCGCGAAAGAACGACGGTGCCAAATTGTAGGGCCATGATCGCGCAGGGCACTCATGTGAACAGAAGTACCGTAGCCCGCATTCTTGTTCCAGCCAAAGGCTGGATAGGTTTCGTGCAGGGCCGCCATCATGCGATCACGAGTCACCTTGGCGATGATCGAGGCCACGGCAATGGACAGGGATTTGCTGTCGCCTTGAACGATAAACGACGCGGGGCAGGGAAGGTCTTTCGGGATTTTGTTGCCGTCAATCAGCGCATGGCTTGGCGCGCAGGAAAGGGAGCGGACCGCGCGAGTCATGGCGAGCAGGGAAGCTTGCAGAATGTTGATCGTGTCGATTTCTTGAACGCTCGCTTCAGCGATAGCGAAGAGACAGTGGGATGTGAGAACGGGGAAGAGTGCTTCACGTTTTTTGGCAGTCAGCTTTTTACTGTCATTGATTTGCGCCATCAAGGCAGGATCGAGACCCTCATGCGGAATGATCGCCGCCGCCGCGACGACAGGCCCAGCAAGCGGACCGCGCCCGACTTCGTCAACGCCACAGATGATCTTGCCATCGCTGCGTCCGTGCATCAGCTCGAAGGAAAAATCTGGCATGACGTGCCTCATGCGCTGCCGATCATGATGCCTGTCAGGAGAACGAGGGCCCCTCCGAGAACGACTTGCAGCAACGCCGAAGTGAAGGGAGTTTCCATGTATTTCCAGCGAATCCAGCAGATGGCAAACAACTCGAACACCACCAAAATACTAGCGAGGATTGTCGCCGTCCAAAAGTCTGGGATCAGATAGGGCAGGGTGTGGCCAAGTCCGCCAGCGGTCGTCATCAGGCCGCAGGCCGTCCCACGCACCCATGGCTGACCACGGCCCGACAGCGCGCCATCGTCGGACATGGCCTCCGTGATCCCCATACTAATGCCAGAACCGATGGAGGCGGCAAGGCCTACTAAAAAAGCATCCATCGACTGATGGGTTGCGAAGGCTGCCGCAAAAATAGGGGCCATCGTTGAAATAGAACCGTCGATCAGGCCCGCAAGGCCCGGCTGGACAATTTGAAGCAAGAACAGACGGCGTGAGGCTGTGTCTTCTTTTTGTTTATCGGTGCGCGACATATTTTGTTCGGAAGATTCAGCCAAGGCCGCATGACCGCTTTCTTCTAAGGCGAGGTCGCCCAGAAGCTTACGCACATCGACATCTTGCGCCCGCGCTGCGGCATGCGTGTAGAAGTTAAACGCTTCGGCTTCCATGACAGATGCCTGCCGCCGCACCGCGTCAATGCGGAGCTGTTCCATAAGCCAGATCGGCTTGCGCTTCATAAAACCGCGTACGTCTTGGCGTGTGATATAGGGCATCCGGTCGCCAAATTTCTGGCGATAGAGTTCTAAAAGACGGTTTTTGTGGACTTGCTCCTCTTTCACCATCCCGTCAAACATTTGAGCTGTGGAGGGAAACTCTTCACGCAAGCGGTTTGCGAAGTTGGCATAAATCTGTGCGTCTTCTTCTTCGCTGGATATAGCGAGGGCAAGGACTTCACTTTCTTTCAGCTCGCTAAACTTTTTCATTGGTTCCTCCCGTTACTACATGGCTTGCGCATCGGCCCATTTGAGCTGCCACTTTCTGTTGACCACGAAAATGGCGAGTGACAAAAGGGCTAGAACGATAAGATAGGCTGTGAGATTGAGGTAGAGCAAGGGCATCAAAACAATAAGGCTGACGACACGTCCTACGGTCATATAGACCTCGCTCCACATCATCGAGGCATAGCTTTGCATTTCATAAAGGCCCGTCATAAGGCTGCCGTCAGCAATGCGCATGCCGAAATTGAAGACGATCAGAAACAAGAAAAAGATCATTTCGGAAGAAGGTTCTATCGCCAACAGACCCCATGCAGCGCCGATTAAGAAGAGCCCGATGCCATAGCCCTGTTTGCGATATTTGTGCGCGACCGTGCCGATCGTAGGCGAGAGGAAAGCCATAAGGATCAGCCGCGCAATCAGAAGCGTCGCCATAGATACGGGCGAGATTCCTACTTTACTCATGATCGCTGCGATCGCCAACGTCGGTATATCGAAAAAGCTGTGCGACACAATCCGGCGGATCATATAGGGATTATCTTTGGCTACACGCCAGCTTTCTTTGATATAGGAAGATACGGAATGTTGGCGGACAATTTTCATGGAAATGAGAAAGCAGAGAGTCCCCAGCATCATACAAACCAGTGAAATGGTGATAGCGATCACAGGTTTTGTGACTTCGAGATAATAGCCGCTCGTCACCGCCGAGAGAACGCCGCTGCCCATCGCGATAAACATGCCAAGCGAAACTTCATAGCCTCTGTTTTCGTGGCTTGTGTTCTGAACCATCGCAATATGGTGCGTACACCAAAAAGGCGCGAGCATCACACCGCTGATGAAGCCTTGAACAAGGGGATCGGCAGGCGCTTGTGTAAAGCAAATGAGCCCTGCGAGCTGAATGACGAATAAGAACACGCGCCACAGGACAGAGTCATAGGCACTAAACCCCATGTAAAGGAGCGGCCAATAGAGGATTCCTGCAACGAGGAGAGAGGGGCCAAAGAAGGCGAGTAGCGATGAAAAGTCCGCGCCGCCCAAATCATAGGAAGCAACGGTGTTGACAAGGGCAAAGCCATACATGCCCAAAAAGGTTCCCAGAAAAACCAGATTGCGTTTAAAATCCAAAAAAGGATGCACATAGGTGCGCTTGATTGCGCCAGAGCTTTCAAGATTGGGTTCAGAGGGCATGACACAGCCGGATAAAATTTTTGATTTTGCCGGGGTCCTTGTGGCCTTTGGTCTCTACGCCCGATGAGACATCGACAATGCTTGCGCCCGTCAGGGATACGGCCTTCGCGACATTCTGTGCGTTAAGCCCTCCCGCCAACATCCATGGCAAAGAAATAGGCTGTCCGTTTAAAAGCTGCCAGTCAAAGCTTTTGCCTGTGCCGCCTGTGGGTGTGGGGCCAAGCTTTGTATCGAACAACAGCATGTCTGTGACTTGCTCATAGGCGCGGACAAGATCCAAGTCTTCCCGCTTGGCAACGGGGATGACTTTCATCACGGGCAGGCCCGTCATTGCCCGCACAGCCACAACGCGCTCTGGCGTTTCATGGCCATGCAACTGGATCAGCCCCAACAGAGGCTTGAGAGCCATAGCCTCCTCAATTTGCCGGTCTGTCGGATCAACGAACAGGCCCGTAAGGGTGATCTCATTGCCAGCCGGATGAGGGCTGGCCGGAGCAAAACGGCACAGTGCAGGAGAGGGGAGGGTTAGAAGAAGTTCCTTAGCCTTCGAAACTGTAACATAATGCCGCGAGTCAGGGATGAGGACAAACCCGATATAATCCGCGCCGCCTTCAACCGCCGCATGAAGAGCCTCACGATCCTGAAGCCCGCAAATCTTGACGGCGACGCTCACGCGACAATTTCTTGGTTGATGCGATCGGCGGCCTCAGCCGGATTTTCGGCTCCCGTAATCGGACGGCCTATCACGAGATAGGTTGCACCAACGTCCATTGCCTCACGCGGGGTCATAATGCGCTTTTGATCGTTCGCTGCCGCCCAAGCAGGACGAATGCCCGGCACCATCAGGACCATATCGGGTCCCAGCACCTTACGAAGCCGCGCCACCTCAGCGGACGAACACACGATCCCATCAAGCCCGCTTTCCTTGGCCAGAAGAGCCAAACGCTCAACCTGCGCCGAGGTGTCGGGGTCTTGTCCGACTTGCGTCATATCGTTCCCGTCAAGGCTCGTCAGAACGGTAACGCCGAGAAGCTTGGGACGCTTGCCCTTGGCTTTATCTGCGGCTGCCGCCGCTGCCTTCATCATGCCCGCGCCGCCGCTTGTGTGAAGGGTGATGAAATCCGGCTCCAAAGCAAGCAGCGATCCAATCGCACCCGCCACCGTGTTGGGAATGTCGTGCAGCTTAACATCGACAAAAATGGGCACGCCCATCTCTTTGAACGGCGCAACGCCTTGAGGTCCGTTGGCCATGATATATTCAAGCCCCAGCTTCAACCCGCCGACCTTACCTTTGAGCTGAGTGGCAAGAGCCAAGGCCTTTGACGCATCCGGCGTGTCAATGGCGCAAAAAATGGGGGACGATACGGACATCACAACCTCGCAATCTGTTTGCTTTATTTTTGAAACCAACGGCTCCAGCGGGAACCCTGAGATTTAGGAACATTCTCTGGCGGGTGCTGGTAGCGTCCTTTGTAAAGGATCGTTGGGGCGCAGGGAAGGGGAGATTGGGCTTGCTCGACCTTGTCTTTCAAGGCCGCCACGTCTTTGCGAAGCCTACGCGCTTCGAACTGGGTCTTGATCTGCCCCAGCCCCGTGACAAGTGCCCCAGCCACAAAGCCGACAATCAGACACCCTAAGGCCAAAATCGAAACAGGCAGAGTCACCTCGACATCAAAGGGCCAAAAGCTGACCGGAACCTGAAACCGATTCTGAAGTACAAAGACGACAACCGCGCCGAAAACCGGCAATGAAAGAACCCAAAGGAAAAGACGCATGGAGAACCCCTGTTGAATCAAGGCTTACATATTCTGCGCGGATCCCCAAGAAACTTCAAGAAGGGATACAAACAGGGGCACTGTGCTTCTTCTCTTGGCTATTGAAAACACGAGCCGCCTTTACGAGAAAACCAGCATTATGGCTGAAAGACAATTCAGCGCGCGTGACAACAGCTTTTTCGGATTCTGTAGGTTCCATTTCGTCGATCATGGCACCGATACGACGAGCAGTGCCCTGCGTGATGCATCGCCCTTTAATCACAAAAGATTTATTGCCTTTCGTCGTTGTCATCTTTTGCTCAAAATTAGCGATCGGATAATTTAAACCCATCGAAAAATAATGAAGGGCCGTCAAGTTGCGTTTCGCGATACTCGGCCCATTTATATAAAGATAACCAGTGGCAAATGCCTCTCCCAACAAAAAACAAGAACAAGGGTCTCCTTCTTGAGCAGCACGCTTCGAGGCGAGTACAAAGGCGGGCATATTATCAGAATAAATCGCATCCTTTGCGATTTTTCTAAGAGCCAGAACATTTCCTGACCGGGCAACGGCACTCAAAAGTTCACCAGCATACTCCGTTCGCCCTGAACCTTGGACAGCTTTGTAAATATCCATCGCCTGCCTGAAACAGCCAATATATGTAAGCTGTCGGCATAAGTCAGATAGAGATGTTTCATCAATGTTCTGGACATTTTGGATGCTTCGATTAACTCGTCTTTCTAAAGACTTAAGTTCAACCGTACGCGCAACCTTGCGGATAATTTTATCGGTAAGACGCGGGAATTTCTGATCAAACCATACGCACAAACGGCTTTTTGGTAAAACATAATCTTTGACATGCCCGCACACGACTCTCATGTAACAATCAAACCGCTCAGGGGAACCAATGAGCTTGCTGAAAGTATCGGTCATATGAAAACTGTTCATGAGAATAATCCTCCGAAAGAAATTGTCTTGTAACGGCAACGCAGTGACCTTTTAGCATCCCGTTGCACTTTAGCAACGGAAAATAATCCCTGCATTGTTAACCTTACCAAAAATGTTTCTGGATACGCCGTCTGAAATCACCTATGCTGCGCGCCTTGCGCAAGCATGGACCCGTAGCTCAGCTGGATAGAGCGTTGCCCTCCGAAGGCAAAGGTCACGCGTTCGAATCGCGTCGGGTCCACCATTAAATCAAAGACTTAGGGGAGTTTCGGGCTCCCCTTCTTTTTTCTGGCTACCGCATGGCTACCAAAAGTATGGGTTTGCCTTGGTACATTACTTGCCTTTGGGGCTCATATTTTCTATTTCGCCCTTTGGCGATTTTCGCCATCCACATTGGCGAGACTTTTCTGAGCTTTTGATCCTTTAGGAATCTTCTTCCTCTAGAGAGGCACGCATATATGGAACAAGGTTATCGTCATTGCATGCCAATGCGATTGCTTCTGCCAAGTCTAGGCGCGCATCGGTCATATCTATTTTATTATCTTTAAATCGGGCCAAAATCTTTTCAAGGTATTTATCCATGAGGTCATGGTCTTCTTTGCTTAAGTGTAAAGTCATTTGCGTAGCTCCGAGTTAAAATCCATAGATAGAGTAACATAAATTCTAATTGCTTGCTATGGTGCTATTAGCCTTTACCTAAGGTACTGCCAGAAATAAGGGGGATTTTAAACGTGCCGCTATTTGACAAGACAAGTGAACCTTATGAGCATTTGTATTCGCTCTATGATGCGCTGACCTCGCTGTTGATATGGCGCGGGGAGTATCAGGGCGAGGATGAAGCGATTGAAGATCGCTTTATTAACCTGACGGCTTTTCCTGTCTGGCGTACGCCCTTGGATCACCTCAAAACGCTGCTCCCCTACAAGCCGAAAAAGGAAAGCTCTCAATTTCGTGGGCTGTCTCTTGGCAAGGCCTATGCGCTGCTCCAAAGGGAGAAAGAGCGCATTCTCAAGCTTGAGTTTTCAAACGGCAATTATCCGATTTTTGGTTATCTTGTGCCGCGCAAGCTTGACGATGTGCGCCAGCGTGTCCCAAAGAACATTTGGAGCGAAGGGGCCAAAATTGATTGGGAGCGTTCCACGGTGCGGAATGGTAGCCTTGCTTTTGAAAGCGTCCGGCTTGCCGACATTGATGATCGTGAGATGATGAAGGGCTTGAAGGGAAAGGCCCCCGATGCTGCCCCTGAAGCCAATACCGCACCCGTCCGTAAAGTTAAGCCAGCAACAGAGCCTCGCAAGCGCGGCCAACCCAAGAAAAGGCCCGCCGTTGTTAAAGCCTATGAGGCATTAAAGACCGAGGAAGCTATTAATTTTGCCGCAACGATCAACGCTAATGCTGGGATCATTTCCGATAAAACCCTCTCCCTTTACCCTGAGCTGCGCAACAAAACGGGAAATGGAATTGACGTTAAAACCATTCGCGGTGCCATTGAAGATCAGTTTAACGCTGACCAGAAGCTTTTTCTTTCTGGCCAAGAGGCTGAAAAAGAAAAGAAAGGCGTAAGCCTGAAAGGGAAGTAATTACGCCTATTTCTTCCTCAAATATTTCCTGCCCCTAATTTCCCCAAATACTTCATCGCAATTAACCGATGGGGTAAAAGATGGAAAATACAGAGCAACACGCCGCCAGCAATCAAGATTATCTTGATGCGCTGTTAAGTGAGCAACAAGCTGCCGACTTTCTCGGCTTTAAGGTTAAGACACTTCAGAAATGGCGGATCACGGGTGAAGGCCCCGTGTTTATGAAACATGGCCGCCGCTCGGTGCGTTATCGTCGGCGCGACTTGATCGCTTGGATTGAAGAGAGGCTACGCCGCAGTACCTCCGACACGGGCGAAGAGAGTTAAGCCGTGGCGGGCCCAGAAAAGGGCCTCCCCACTTCCACAACCGCACGGGAAGGCCGGAAACAATCCTCCGGCGTGGAGGCTTTAGAAAAGCGGCTTGGACGTTACGGCAACGCGGCTGCACGTCAGAGAAAAAACCTTGCCTATCTTGAACAGCTCCTTGATGCCGGACGGCACAGCACGCCGGACATGCTTAATCCGGTCTGGCCGGACGTATTCAAATACGTTCTTGACGATGATCTTAGGGCTTTGAAAGCCAAGCTAGAAAATTGCGGAGAATGGCTTCAATTTCGCCGCTTCCAAGAAACAGGGGCAACGCACCTTTACAGAGCCAGTCTGTGCCGTGTTGATCTGTTGTGTCCGTTGTGCGCCATTCAGCGCGGCAACAAGCATTTGCGCAATTACAAAGCCAAGTTTGAGGTTCTCCGCAATGGATATCCTCACTTGACCCCCGTTTTGCTGACGCTCACGATTAAAAACGGCTTTGGCCTTCAAGAACGCTCCGACCATTTGTTTTCATCTGTGGAGAAGATCAAAGGAAAACGGCGAAACATAAAGAGCGGTGGACGATGTCATAGCGAGTTCAGCAAGATTGCGGGGGCCGTTGGGTCGTATGAGATAAGCTATAGCGAAGAAAAGGGGTGGCATCCGCATCTTCATATTGTCGCTTTCATCACCAGCAAGATTGACCAAAAAGCTTTGTCAAAGGAATGGTTGGCCATTACGGGGGACAGCTTCGTTGTGGATATTCGCAAGATTGACGAAAAAAACCTCAGCAAATCGCTGAATGAGGTTTTCAAATATGCACTGAAGTTTCATTCTCTCACGCCCGCGCAAGCCTTTGAGTGTTATTTGGTGCTGAAGCACCGGAAAAAGCTGTTTTCGCTTGGCATCATGCGCGGTGTGCAAACCCCGAAGAATACCACGATGGAAGGTCTTGAGGACGCGCCCTATGATGAGCTTCAATATTGGTTCAGGAATGGCAAATACCGTCCAAGCAGTCTGGCGGCGAAGAAGCTGCACGGCGGTGACGGTTGAGGGCCTGTGGTGACTCTGGGGCCTTCTTCCTTCACGCTGGTAGAAAACGGCCACATAACTTGCGCGGCTGCCTGAGCCGCGCTCAAAATGACCTTGCAGGGGGTCAGGCGCGGACTTTCCGCTTTGAGATGACGTTTGCCTAGGGGGTCGGCAAAGACCCCCTACAGAGCCACCCTAGACGCTTTCCCACGTCGTTTGTCCGTGGTGTCGCGGGTGATATCGGTATTGGGGGAGCCCACGGCGCTGCGGGGCCCCCGCGCGCGAGCGCGGGGTGCGCAGCGTTGGGGCGATCCCTTTTACTTGATAATATAGAAAGATAGTGTGAACATAATGCTCTTTGGAAAGAGACCAAGAAAATGCCAACGATGAAATCAAGTCAGATTAGCAGTTGGGGTAATTATGATGGATAAGCATGACTTAATACAAAAATTTGGGCAAGGGCATTTGCTAATCAACTGCACGAAAATGAAACTTGTGCAAAATGCGGCGAAATCTCCAATCGTATATGAAGGGAAAGGGAGTATCTCGCTGGATAAAAACCAGAAAATTGTTTTTAAGTTTCAAGCAGACAGCGTTCAAAACACCGATCCCACTAAGATCTTGATTGATTCTTTCAATGGAAAGTCTGGCATCCTCTATTCAGAAGATTGTTATTATACAATCTCTGCCACCGATGATGATGGCGTGTTGTGGGAAGCAGACCGGATTTTGCCAAAAGTTGATTGGGGTGATTGGCAACAACTTCCGTCCGTTGCAGGAGAGATTTGGGAACTTTCTAGTATCACACGGAATCTTCAAAAAAATCTTAACAATCAATTTGAGGTTCATTTTTTTGACGGAGTAAAGCTTCCATACAATTGCTGTCGTCCGAGAACCCAAGCAGGAACCGAGCCAGTATTCTTTGCAAAAGCTACTGCCGCCGGATATGATTTTATTATTGATAAAAATGAGTCAGGATTTGTGGTAACGGCAACATCTCCTTCCCCATTATTTTCTCATCCTGAAACTCGCGTTTGCGAGGCATTGCAATATATACTCGCCAAGGCTTTATGCTGGCGCGTCTTTATCAAACGCACAGGATGCGAGGAAGTGTTCCATCTCTCCTCTTCATTCCATAGGGTCGAGAAGACAAACCTTGATCCGCCAGTCAATGTTGATTGTATGGAAGAAGCCCCGTGGCTTTTGTTTGCAAAATACTTGGAGTATCTAATTAAAAATTCTCAAGGTCGTTTCTGGCATACAAGTTCTGAGCGTGTTTACAATGTGTGTCAGGCATCCGGCTGTAATTTAGATGTATGGGCACTAGTTTTGTGTGTTTCCGTGGAAGGACTTGTTGGCCTTGCGACTTATCAAGAGAAAGAAAATGATGGGTCTAAGAAGAAAGAACTTCAAAAACATGTTTGCCAATGGATGATTGATAATAACTTTCCAGACAACCTCATGAAGCGCGTTAATGGCATATTATCTCAAGTAAACAAAACAGCCGCTAAAGCCAAATTATATTGGCTTGCGGCGCAAGGCTGTGTGGACGCGCGGCATATTAAAGCATGGGATTCTTTAAGGAACAAAAGAGCACATGCAATTCCTCACGATGTGGATAGCTATAAGACGAAAGACTACCAAATAATTATGGATCAGATTAATTCAGCAACCGTTCTAATGTACCAGCTAACATTTCATTTAGTTGGTTATCAAGGCAAATATTCTGATTATTCTTTGCCCAATTATCCAATCGCACACTACCCCAGCCTCACGAATGTTTTGCATGAAGAGGGTGAAAAACCTTTTTCAAAGAAATCGATGGTTGCTGTGCTGCAATCAATCCTAAATTTGTTCAGGTGATGGCTGCCGCTATCACCCCCGCAATCCTGTCCGCAGCTTGTTTGATCGGGTTGTCTGAAAGGTGGGCGTAACGCGCCGTTGTCTTTGCGTCCTTGTGTCCAAGCAACGCGCCAATCATCAAAAGGCTGTCCCCGCTTGCTGCCCCAACCGATGCAAAGGAATGGCGTAGGTCGTGAAGGCGCACGTCGTCAAGCTCTGCAATTTCCCTAACCCTGTCCCATACCTTTTGAATGCCGACGATGTGCATTCCTTCCTTGTTGCTTGTGAAAACATAATCACTGCCCTTATGTTTTGGCAACCCTCGCAAAAGGTCCAGCGCAGCTTTGCCAAGGGGGACGATCTTTGCGCCTGTTTTGCTTTCCGGCAACCTCAAACAACTCCATTCAAAATCTACGTCCTGCCAGCGTAGCGTCAAAATCTCACTTTTTCTGCATCCTGTGAGCATTAAAAGCCGGATGGCGTCTATCGCCGATTTGTTTTCGCCTTCTTTCTCGGCTTTGCGTAGAGCTTTGCCAAGTTTCCCTAATTCTTTTTCCGAAAGGAACCTTTCGCACTTTTTATCCTTGAATCTTTTTACGCCATGCACGGGGTTGTCGTCCCTGCATCCACGATCAACGGCAAAGGTGAAAATGCCGCCCAAAAGCCCGACTGTTCGCGTCGCTGTCCCTTTGCCCCCTGTGACGATGGCGCGGCCATGTGTTTTTGTTTTCTCGTCCGCCGCCGTTTTGCCTTTTGCGACGCTCTGCAAAAATCGCTCTACGTCTGCGCGTGTCACGTCTTTAACGCGCTTACTTCCCAAAAGCGGGATGATGTGCCGCGTGATCCTTCCACGATCAGAAACGAGGGTGGATGGTTTCTTTGTCGTGCAGCCTTCTTTCAGGTACAGGGCGCACAGCGTTTCAACTGTTATAGCTTTCCGTTCCGCTTTCTTGGTTTCGGCTGGGTCCTTTCCATCTTGGGCCTCGGTCAAAATATCGTGCGCCTTCTTCCGCGCTTCGGTAGGACCGTAAGGGGAGCCATGCCGCCCAAGGGAAACCCAGATTTGTTTTCCATTCACTCGCGTTTTGACAAAATAGGTTTTCGCTCCTTTGACACGGATGCGGATGCCAAAGCCTAACAGCTCCGTATCCCACACTTTAATGTCGCCTGTGCGCTCGTCTGCGGTTAGGCTGTCCACCAGCCTTTTTGTAATCTTGGCTCTCATGTCCATTTCCTTTGTATCCCCTCTGGCTACCACATGGCTACCACCAGAACGGAAATCACGTCATTCCATGTGGGAAATGAAAGCACAGAACTGTAGGAAATACAATAGATTAGAGGGTTGCATCGTAACCAAGAACCATGCTAATAATGCCCTCCGAAGGCAAAGGTCACGCGTTCGAATCGCGTCGGGTCCACCATACATCTCCTTTAAAAATGTCCAGTGACAGAAACCGTGATTTCGACGTGCGATTGTGCGACCCAAATAGGGACGGGCGAGGAAGGGTCAGAATCGGGGTTGGGAATACCCCAGAATCGCACGAGGATGAGGCAGGAGTAGCCTCTGTGAGGAGGGGTGCTATCCCCCTACATGCCAAGACCTAAAATGCCTGTATGGGCATCTATGCCTATTCTAGAGCTATTTCACGTTTTGTTCTCATTTTATGCTTAACAAGAACGGGAAGGGACTCTGTTAGCCCAGTTTGCTGACGACGCGGTCTCTTGGGAAGATCAAAGTGATGGTGGTTCCTTGGCCGACTTCGCTTTGGAGGGAGAGGGTGCCCCCATGTAACTCGACCAAGGCGCGGGTCAAGGGAAGGCCAAGGCCGGTGCCTTGATTCTTGCGGGAGAGGGCACTTTCGATTTGCCCAAAGGGGGCCATGGCGACGGGGATTTCTTCGGCGGACATGCCGATACCCGTATCGCTGACGATGATTTTAAGCTCGCCTCTGTCACCGTTCATGGCGGAAAGACTGACATGGCCGCCTTCCGGCGTGAACTTGATGGCATTGGTCAGGAGATTGGTCAGGATTTGCTTGAAGGCGCGTTCCTCGGCACGGAAGAGGGGCATTTCATGGGGGACCGACATTGTCAGTTTGACTTTGCCCGTTTTGGCCCGCGCGGCGACAAGCCGCGTGACCGAACGGACGACGTCTTCGACATCGAAAACCGTTTCAGCCAAGTCGCGCTTACCCGCTTCGATCTTGGACATATCGAGAATGTCGTTGATCAACGAAAGCAATAGCTGGCCACTGTCGTGGATATCTCCGGCATATTCCACATACTGGTCTTGACCAACGGGGCCAAAAAGCTGGTCGCGGATGATCTCGGAAAAACCGATAATAGCATTGAGCGGGGTGCGCAGCTCATGACTCATATTGGCCAGAAACTCGGATTTACTGCGGTTGGCGAAGTCGGCCTGTTCCTTGGTCTGCATCAAATCGAGTTCGGCCTTGCGTCGCTCGGTCGTATCGAACATCGTGCACTCGAAGTGGATGATGTCGCCCATCGGATCGCGCACCGCGTGGCCTGTCATATTAACCCAGACCGTTTCGCCATTGGCACGGCGGATTTCAACTTCTTGCCCCTGCTGGGCCTGTCCTTCAAGACGCGCGAACCAGTCGCGGCGGGCATGAGGATCGACAAACAACCGTCCGTGCAAATCAGGCTGAGCCAAGAGCAAATCTTGCGATGAGGCATAGCCCATGATTTGGGCCATGGTTTTGTTCGCGTTGATCCACTCGCCCGTCAACGCAATCTGGCAGATACCGATACCTGCATTTTCAAAGATAGCCCTGTATTTTTGCTCACTTTCACGCAAAGCGCGGGCCATCATTTTTTCTTCATTGATCTTGCGGTTAAGCTCGCTGTTTGCCTTACGAAGGGACAAAGCCAGAGAGGTTATTTCACTTCCTTTGGACCGAGCCGCATTGAGGTAAAAGACAAGGGCTACCGTCAAGACGGTGCCAATAATCAGCAAGATAAAAGGCGTGGCTTGCAAAACAGGATTATGCATCCCCGCATGGCGCGTGAGTTCTGTGACTTCTCGTTGGGTTAGAAAAAACTGCAAGAGAGTCACGACAAGCCCCACGACCGTGACAACGCTTAAAAAAGCGCGTGACGTCCCGACCAACGGCACAGACTTGGGGGGAGGGACTTTATTCGGTGGAAGGGGGGGCAGACTGGTCATACGATTTCTGAAAGGTAGAACAAACCCGTTCACGCTATCGGGAAGTCTCTAACAAGCCGTTAACCCTATTCGGAACACAACAAAAGGGACTCGATCTCCCCCCAAATCAAGGACAAATCCTGTTCCCGACTCAGCCGGTGGTCAGCATCTTTAATCAGGGTTAGCCGCATGTCATCTTGCTGGATATGGTCCATGAGTTTCAGAGACGTTTTCCATGGCACATCCAGATCGCGCTGACCTTGGATCAGGTGCACAGGGCCATTGATCGGAAAAGGTTCCGCAAAAACGCAATGATCCTTGCCGTCTTCCATAAGGCGGCGCGTGATCGGGGTGCGAGCCGCCGCTGGCGTGGTGTTTTCGTAAAAGAACCCTTGTGTTTCAAGAGCCTGTTCCTGCTCGGGAGTCATAACGGGGCGGATCATATCTTCGGTGAAATCGGGCGCGGCGGCCAGCCCCACGAAACCGGCGACCCGCTCGCGTCGCTCTTTGGCCAGCAAAAGGCCGATCCAGCCCCCCATGGAGGACCCGACCACGAGCTGTGGGCCCGTCGTCAAGGCATCAAACACCTTAAGACTATCATCCAGCCAGTCGCCAATGCAGCCCTCCTCGAAACGACCGGAGGAGATTCCGTGTCCCCGATAATCGAAAAGCAGGCAGCCATAGCCTCGCACCTCGCATTGGTTCGCGATAAAGGTTGCCTTTGTGCCGGTCATATCGGAAGCGAAACCGCCAAGAAAAACAACCGATGGGCGAGCTTCCTGTGGACAATTTGCACGTCGCTGTTGATAGGCAAGCTTTCTATCCGGTAAGCTCAAGAAACTCGGTTGCTGATTCATCTTTAAATCCCTCACACTCTCAAACCTATGTCACAAAGTAACGCGCCACAGTTTAACAGGAACAGTGCAGGCCACAAGCCCTCGGCACCAAGGCGTCCTGCGATTCTTCATATCACAACCGATCTGGAGTTGAGGGCTCAATCGCGAGAGATCGTTGATCTCGCCATTCAGACGCACCGTGCCGGATGGACGCCGTTGATTGCCTCGGCGGGCGGATCGCTCGTGGTCGAGGCAGAACGTACCGCCGTTCGCCACACCAAAGCCCCCCTGAACAGCCAGAACATCATCAGCAAATGGAACAGCCTGCGCCGGATCGAAAAGCTGATAGATAAGGAAAAACCCATCTTGCTTCACGCGCACGGGATTGACGTCACCGATGTTGCGGTCAAGCTCGCCCGCAAAAAAGGATTGCCGCTTGTCGTGGATTTGACGGAGCCCGTCGCGCCGACGCCGCGCCATACCAAGCGGCTTCAAGCCGCCGCCGCGATCGGTGCCTATTTCCGCGTGCCGTCGGCCTATATGGTCCAGCACCTGCAAAACGATTTACACTTTAGCTATGACCATATTTACCAGATTGCGCCCGGCATCGATCTTCAATGGTATGACGCCGCGCGCGTAACGCCTGAGCGGATCAACCAGCTCTATCGCTGGTGGCGTCTGCCGGAACAATCGACCGTCATTGTGATGGCAACGCCGTTCGGGCAAGGTTATGGCCACAAGCTGCTGATCGAAGCGATGGCCGAGTTAAAAACGACTGATATTTATGCCGTTATGATCGGGGACGACAAAATAAACGCAACCCTTCGCAACGACATCGAACAGATGATCGCTCAAAACGGCCTTGAGGGCAGGGTGGTCATGCCGGAAAACTGCACGGACTGGCCCGCCGCCTGCTGGATCGCTAGCCTAATCGTTGCCGTCAATTCGGTTCCACGCGGCCAAGGACAAGAGCTTCTGGCGGCTCAGGCCGTCGGGCGCCCCGTGATCGTCACGCAATGCGGTGCGAATGCCGAGATGGTCAAGCCGAATGAAACGGCATGGCTCATTCCGGTGGATGACAAGGAAAATCTTTCAAAGGCACTGAGAGAAGCATTGTCCATGTCGCCTTCGCACCGGATTGATCTGGCCATGACCACGCGCGACTTCGTTGCCGAGCGTTTTCCCATGGAGCTGTGGCGCGACTCCCTTTTCAGCTTGTATGAAACGATGCTAACGCATCCGACGCTGGCCGCCGCAGCATGAAGAAAGAAGCAGCAGAAAACAGACCGGAAGCGGCCCTGAACCCCGAGGCGGAATGGTTCGGCTATCGACGCACATCCCCTGAAGAAAAAACATCGCATGTGATCGACGTTTTTTCGTCCGTCGCGGATAGCTATGACATCATGAACGATCTGATGTCGATGGGGCTGCACCGTTTGTGGAAAGACCGTTTTGTCGGGAAAATGGCCCCGCGAGCGGGCGAGAAAATCCTCGATGTCGCAGGTGGCACAGGCGACATTGCGCTACGCTGCCTGAAAGCAACCCGAGGTGCAGCCGAGATAACCGTCTGCGATCTCAATCCCGATATGATCAGAGTCGGCAGGCAAAAAGCTGTCGATGCGGGCTGGCTGGATAATCCTGACTGGGTTGTTGGCAATGCTGAAAAACTCCCTATCGCCACGAGCAGCATGGACCTTATCTGCATCGCTTTCGGCCTACGCAACGTGACGCGCATTGACTCGGCTCTGGCCGAGTTCTACCGCACAGCCAAGCGAGGCGGGCGGTTCTTTTGCCTTGAGTTTTCGCCAGTCGTCATCAGGCCGCTTCAGCCTCTCTATGATCTTTACAGCTTCAGCGTCCTGCCATGGCTTGGCGAACGTGTAGCACAGGATCGGGAATCCTATCAATATCTGGCCGAAAGCATTCGCCAGTTTCCCCGCCCCGAAAACCTCGCCGCGCGAATGAAAACGGCGGGGTTCGAACAGGTCAAATGGGAGCCTCTGGCCGGCGGCATTGCGGTCCTTCATTCTGGCTGGAAACTATAAGTTTTATACAGTTAACCATAAAAGCCTGTTATAATGCCCCGATGAAAAAGATGCCCCTACCTTCCCAGCAGCTCGAGCGGCGCAAGACACCTCGCCGCCACGAGGATCGTTCGCTCCCGAACTTTCAGGATATGGTCGAAGGTGCCGTTCAAGGCATCCTGATCCACAGCAACTTTAAACCTCTTTTTGTCAACAACGCCTTCGCGCGGTTGTTCGGCTATGACAAACCGGAGGAACTGCTCGCCCTCCCGCTGATCCGTCCGCTTTTCCCCGCCGAGCTTTGGCCGGAAATCGAACTGGAATATAATCGTTTCATCCGCGGCGATACCTCTACGCAAATCAGCCGCATGATGGGAACCGGACGGGATGGCACTGACATTTGGCTTTCGACAACCAAACGCATCATTGACTGGCATGGCACGCCAGCTGTCCAGATCACGGCATTTGACATCAGTAAACAGGTCGCGATGGAGCAGCTTTTGCTTGGCAATGAGCAACAGCTGCGCGGCATATTGGAAATCCTGCCTGTGCCGATCTATATTGCCCGCCGCCGCGACGGCAAGCTTTTGTTTGTCAACCGCAAGACCTGCCTGCTGCTTCAACAGGGGGCGGGGGCCATGCTCCGCTCTTCCTCCGAGCAGTTCTTTGTCGATCAGGAAGACCGCAGCAAGATCCACATGATGATCGACAGCGTCCCCGATGTTCGCGAAATTGAAGTTAAAATGCGCACCGCGCAGGGCAGGGAGTTCATGGCTGAACTGGCTGCCATCCGCATCATTTATGGCGAACAACCGGCGATGCTCGTCTCGCTGAATGACATCTCCGAGCGTAAGAAAATGGAAGCCGAGCTGTTCCATCAGGCCAACACCGACTCCCTGACTGGCCTGAGCAATCGACGTTATTTCATGATACAGGCCGAGCAGGAAATCCGCCGCGCCCATCGTTTCTCGCGCGCGCTGTCCGTCATCATGATGGACCTCGACCATTTCAAGCATATCAACGATACTTATGGTCACGCAGCTGGCGACATTGCGCTTGAGACGATTGTCAAAGCGAGTCTTGAGAGCTTGCGCGAGTCCGATATTATGGGCAGGCTGGGCGGTGAGGAGTTCGCCATCCTGTTGCCGGAAACCTCCCTTGAGGCCGCCAGCGAGGTCGCCTCGCGTCTTCTGACAAACATCGCCCAAACACCGATACCGACCGGCAAGAAGGTCATTCACTGCACAACCAGCCTCGGCGTTGCCGAGCTGCGCTCCACCGACAGCAGCATTGACGAGCTATTATGCCGCGCCGACGACGCGCTGTTTGTGTCCAAGGAAAACGGGCGAAACAGGGCTACGCTGGGTCAATAGCTTTTGACACTTCCTGCTGCGCCCGCTGCCAACATGCCGCTAGCAACACCGCCAGCAATATAGGCGTAAACTGAAAGGCAGTATGCGCAAATGATCTGGCCAACAAAGGCCAGCCCCACGTAACCGCCAAAAGCGTTTTCTCATACGGCAAAAAACCCGTCCTGCTCCCACGTCCGGCTAGCAAAACGATAGGAAGGGCCAGCAAAACGAGGTCATAGTCCAGAATATAAGGCGTTGCCAATAAGGAGGAGACACAAAGGACCGCCATCTTCGTCTCAAGAGAGGATTTCCCGCGCCATATCAGCAAAGAAGCAACACAACTCACAACAGCCGCGCCTGTCTGCAAAACATAGGCGGTTATGATGCTTCCTCCGTTTTGCCGGACAAGCGCGAAAACACTCTGGATTTTTTCCCATCCGGTGTTTCCCTGTTCCAGAACGATCTGTTTTGTGAAAGCTGTATTTTGAAAAAACGCCGCCCAAACTTCTGGCCCCAGCCAAAGATAGGAGGCGATAAGGCTGGCAAAAGCAAAGAACACGCTCCACAGTGCCGGGCGATAATACCGCCCCGCGAACAAAGCGAGGGGCAAGAAAAGAAAAAACTGCGGTTTATAAACCAAAAGCCCAAAGCATAGCCCCGAAAGCCACGAGGAACGTCCTATCAAAACGAACCCGATAACGTACAAGGCTGTCGTCAGAAAACCGTTTTGTCCATGCCCTAGATTGATAAAAACAGCAGGAAATGCGGCAAGAGGCACAAGAAAATCTTTAAAGGGTAGCCCAAGCCACCTGAAAGCCAGAAACAGCAGGGCCATCGTCCCCAACAGATAAACCAGCAAAGCCATCAAATAGGGCATCGTGCCAAGCAGGTAGGCCATCCCCAGAAACGGTGGTGGATAATGCCAGCCGTAATAGGGCGTCTGCGTGCTCCCCATAATTTCTTGTTCAACCTGATGCTGATAGGCAGGCTCATAAACACGAGCAGGTTGAGCTCTATGCAAAATGACGCCCGCCGCATAAACATTTAGAAAGTCCGTACCCAACGGTTTTCCGTCACGATCAAAACCGCCGTGCGCCGTTGCGACGAGCAGAACCAACGCGACTAAAAATAGAGCGAAAAAGAGGCGAGGATAAACGACGAAACGTTCCCGCGTAAGCCATGTTCCCTGACGAACGGACTGAACAAACGAATCAAACACGCGGCAAAAGCCCCCTTATACCCACTCATATTTACCGGAGTATTTAAAGCACTAGAAGAAATCAAGTCTTAAAAGCCAGGGTAGAATCTTAAATTACGAACGATTTCTTAAAAGAAAGCTTATCGTCGTGGATTTCGAAAAGAGAACCCCACGACGATAAGCTTTCTTGTTACCGAAAACATCCCTTGAGGCCGCCAACAATATGAGCGTGCCTGAAAGGCACGCATACGAAAATCATCTGGCCAACAAAGACCATAGGCTGTCTTTACTTAAAAGCAACAACCCGCATCCAACTGCCTTCAGCCGTCTGGCCCGGCTCTTCTTCGTCGATCGTCCAGCTTGAGAAGCCGGTATTGCGCAACAGCTTCTCGACACCGCCACGCCCCCACAGGCGATAGTATCTTGGCGCACCTCGCTCCTCATTGGTCCACTTTTCGCCCTTGCCCTTTTGCAGGCTGAAGGCAAAACGGCCACCAGGGCGCAAGGCCGCCAGAACCTTGCTGGTTACCAAGATCGTCTCCTCGCGCGTGAAGTGCAGCAAGACGGCATTGGCAAAGATAAGGTCATAGCTGCCGACAATCGGGTCAAGGATAGCGTTATGCAGGCGCGCATTCAGGCCGCGCTGTTTCATGATCTCGACAAAGGCCTGCGCTGCATCGCTGCACTCAACGGCATAGCCCAACCATTCCATATACTCGGCATCGAGGCCATTACCGCTGCCGATTTCAAAGATACGAGTCGTATAGGGCATACCCGCCAAGGCCGAATCAACCCATCGACGCAGGCTGCCCGAAACCTTCTCGTTCACTAGGGGGAGGTAAGCATTGCCTAAACGCTCGTAAGCATCCAAGGTTTTCTGATTTGATGTCGAGATCAAGACTCAGTTCTCCGCTTGTTGACGGCTCATACTACCATAAATGGGTAGCATCTTCTAGCCCATATCGACGGAGACAAAAAGAAAAAAAAGACATTACGCTTTGTTTTTTATGGGGTTATTAAGAAAAGAGACCCTAACGCCCTCTAATTTATGACAGTCCTATTTTGAAAAAATTATTTCTCCCTGATATTTCAAGTGCCCCGATATCTCACCCCAAGGCCTTCCAGCAGGGCAATAAAAAATCTTTGATTTTCGAGCCAAACAGGGTAGATAGCTACCTCTGCTGACAGCAAGTGCCCCTTGCTGCCCCATCGGACCTGCCGAGACCTGACCGCGACAGACATTTAAAGTCGCCCAAAGGCCCAACCATCGGCATGGTGCATACAAAATGCGGAGAGGTGGCCGAGTGCCCGTTCGACGAAGTCGAACAGACAAAAGGCTCAACCACTCGGCATATAATTGTGAAGTGCGGAGAGGTGGCCGAGTGGTTGAAGGCGATCGCCTGGAAAGCGGTTGTAGGGTGTTGAGCCCTACCGTGAGTTCGAATCTCATCCTCTCCGCCAGCTTTTTTACAATTACAAATCATATATGAATTTCGGATGCGACGAAAAGTCGCAATAGCTTCAACACGTTCTGCGAAAAGCTGTTGACCTCGATTTTCCGAACCCGCCCAGCACGATTGCCAGATAGGCTAAAACTCTCTAAAAGTTATGGTAGCTGTTGACACGGTACGGCAAAGTTAAGTCAACAGGTTAGGTGTTGTGGTTGCATGTCGAGTGGTAAGGAGTTGATACCAAACTTGGGGGTTTTATGTCAGAAGAAGCAAAAGCTGCACAGGAGATTGCAAAAGCATCTTGTAAGGCTATCGACGCAGCGTCAGATCTTGGCAAATTTGGAAAACAAGTTTTTGGAGATTTACTTGTAAACGGAGTGGGTATTTTATCAGATAGGCTAAAGTTTTATCGGTTAGAGAGAGCCATATTACTTGAAGAAAAAGTTCAGGCCATCTTGAAAAAGAGAAACATAGAACAGACAACTGCGGTTCCACCAAAAATTGGTCTTCCGCTTATTGAGCAAGCGACACTAGAGGAAGAAGACAGTCTGCATACAAAATGGGCAAACATGCTTGCTAATGCGATGGATCCGAACTGCAAAGACAAAATTAAGCGAAGCTTTGTAAGTATCTTAGCAGATATGGAGCCTAGTGATGTTCTTATATTGGATTCTCTTGTCAAGACGACCTTAGAATTCGGTAATGCGAACAAAGAGAAAAAAGCTTCCAGATACAAAGGGACATCTACTCTGAAAAATTTTATTTCAGAACAATACGGGATAGAGATGTATGGTGCTATGCAAAGTCGCCCTTTGAATGAGCCCCTCTTTTCTAAGGAAAATATTGCGTCCAAACTAAAAATTGATTTGGACGAGTGCGAACTTTCGCTCAGGAACTTGATTCGTCTAGGGTGCTTGAAGCCGGGGATAATAGAACACACATCAATGAATATAGGAGGCGAACATCCAACAATTTTTCTGGATACAACATTTGTCAGCATCACAGCGCTCGGTATTAGTCTTCACATTGCAGTAAATTAGTGAGCCTGTTTGATGATGGGCTAATGCCAGTTGCAGCAGGGCGGCTACAAAAAATCTATATAAATACCTCTGTACGCAACACACGCCTTCCCCCTTGTCTCACAACAACATTTGATTGATGATGCTGAGGGCTCTTTGGGCGGGGATGGGGACTTGGCGTTATGATGCGTAAAGGGATTCTTGTAGGACTGTTGTGTTTGACGGCTTGTTGGCAGGACAAGCCGGTCGTCAACGGGTATGTGGAAGGGGATTACCTTTACATGGCACCGACGAGTGCCGGTTTATTAGAGTCTCTTGCCGTTGATCGGGGGCGAGAGGTTGCGAAGGGGACGCCTCTGTTTTCCATTGATACGGTTGCGTTGAAAGCCTCTTTAAGCTCGGCAGAGGCCGAGTTGGCGAAGGCCAAGGCTCTTTATGCATCCAGCAAAAGCGAGTATATGCGGCTCAAGACCTTGGCTCCGTCCCAAGCGGTGAGCCAGACAGAGATTGAAGCCAAAAAGGCGGCCATGGGCTCCGCCGAAGCCACCATCCGCATGGCTGAGCAATCCATCATCCAGTTCAAACAACAGATATCCCAAGCCGCGCCGGTGGCTCCGGCTGACGGAAGGGTTGAAGATGTTTTCTATCGCAGCGGCGAGTATGTCCAAGCCGGATCAGCGGTCCTTAGCTTTTTGCCGCCTGAAAACATCAAAGTGCGGTTCTTTGTGCCGCAGGGGCAATTGCCTGCCTATCCACTTGGTGCGCCTCTTTTGATCCGTTGCGACGGGTGCGGGCAGCAGATTAAAGCCTCCGTCTCGTTTATTGCATCGCAAAGCGAATATACGCCGCCCGTGATCTACAGCGTCGGCTCACGCGAGAAGCTCGTGTTTATGGTCGAGGCCAAACCCGACAAGGCTGATCCGGTGCTGAGGCCTGGGTTGCCTGTCGATATCGAGCTCACCAAACCATGAGCGGGCCGTCTCCGTCGCCCGTTATCGACGTTCACAATCTGAGCAAACGCTATGGTGGTAAAACGGTGGTGGACCGGCTCAGTTTGACCGTGCCACGCGGCCATATCTACGGGTTTCTGGGCCCGAACGGCAGCGGGAAGACGACGACGATACGGATGCTGTGCGGCCTTTTGACACCCGATGAGGGGGAGGGGACCTGCCTTGGCTTCGACCTGCGCCGCGATGCCGAGAAGATCAAACGACAGGTCGGCTATATGACCCAGAAGTTCAGCTTCTGGGAAGACATGACGATCCACGAAAACCTGTCTTTTGTCGCGAGATTGTTCGAGCTGGACAGGCCCGACGAGCGCGTCGAGGCGATTATGAACTCCATGCAGCTTACTGATCGCGCCAGCCAGCTGGCGGGCAGCCTGTCAGGCGGGTGGAAGCAGAGGCTGGCTCTGGCGGCCTGTATCTTGCATGAACCAAGCCTCCTTCTCCTCGACGAACCCACAGCTGGTGTGGATCCCAAGGCAAGGCGCGATTTCTGGGACGAAATCCACAGGCTGGCGGATCAAGGCATCACGGTTCTTGTCAGCACACACTATATGGAGGAAGCCGAACGTTGCCATTCTATCGTCTACATGGCCTATAGCCGCCTGATCGTGCAGGGCACAGTCGAGGAAGTGATTGCCCAATCCCACTTAGTCACATGGACCGTCGAAGGTAGCCATCTGATGGACCTGATGCGGTCACTTGAGGGGAATCCGGCCATTGCGACCCTCGCCCCCTTTGGCACAAGACTGCATATCAGCGGGACGGATGAGGCCCTTATGATGAAGGCTTTGGCTCCTTACATGAATAACGAAACGCTAACATGGAGCCGGACCACCCCCACACTTGAAGACGCTTTCATCCACTTTATGGCTCAACATGGCGAGCGGGGAGGGAAGGCGGCATGAGAAACGGTATTTCCTTCTACCGGATCGGAGCCGTGCTGATCAAAGAGCTGCGCCAGCTACGCCGCGACAAACCGACGCTGGGGATCATGATCATGATCCCGATTGTACAGCTTATGCTGTTTGGCTATGCGATCAACACGGACCCGAAGTACCAGCCGACGGCTTTGTTGATTCAGGATTATTCGCCTTTCACGCGCACACTGCTGGCCGGTTTCCAGAACACGGATTATTTTTCGATGGTGAAAGTCGTCTCCAACGACCGCGAGGGCCACGACCTGCTTCAAAAGGGCGAGGTCCAATTTGTGATCACGGTCCCAACCAACTTTGCCCGCTCAATCATCCGTCAGGAAAAACCAAGGCTCCTGATCGAAGCCGACGCGACAGACCCGACGGCGGCGGCCAATGCGCTCAGTGCGTTGAACGGGATCATTACGAAGGCACTCGAACACGACATGACCGGACCGCTCGCCGCTTTACAGCCGAAAGGGGCGGCTATCGATGTCACAGTTCACCGGCTTTATAACCCCGAAGGGTTCTCCCGCTATAACATCGTGCCGGGCCTGATGGGCGTGATCTTGACGATGACGGGCATCATGATGACGGCCCTTTCCCTGACCCGCGAACGCGAGCAGGGAACCATGGAGAATCTGCTCTCCATGCCCGTCAAGCCGCTGGAGGTCATGGCGGGTAAGATCGCGCCCTATGTCCTAATCGGCTACACTCAGGCGGCTATCATCCTGCTTGCAGCCAAGCTGTTGTTTGGGGTTCCTATTCTGGGTAGTGTCGGACTTTTGTCGGCAGCGTTGATCATCTTCCTGATCTGCAACCTCGCGCTAGGCTTCACGGTTTCAGCTGGCGCACGGAACCAGACTCAAGCTCTACAGCTTTCTTTCTTTTTGATTATGCCCTCCATCCTGCTGTCAGGCTTTATGTTTCCCTTCAGGGGGATGCCGGAATGGGCCCAGAGCATCGGCAGCCTCCTGCCAGCGACCTATTTCATCCGTATCGTCAGAGGAATCCTATTAAAAGGCAACGACTTAGTTCTTATCTGGCCCAACGCATGGCCGCTTTTCGTCTTCATGCTGATCACCATGGCGATCGCGATGAAATTGTATAAGCAGACGCTGGATTAAGGGCAGCTTATTAAATCGGAAAAACTCTTCTCCAAGCCCCCTTGATCGGGCCCTATGAGCATGATACAGAAGGGCTAACACACAGAGATGCGGGTGTAGCTTAGTGGTAAAGCTCCAGCCTTCCAAGCTGGCCATGAGGGTTCGATTCCCTTCACCCGCTCCAACACAAGAGCCCCCAAAGGGGGCTTTTTTGTTGGAAAGATGGAGTAGGGACGCGACCCCGACAAAAAAGCCATGAACTCTTTACAAGCGAGCACGGTCGTGTCAAAGAAAACACAAGCTTAAACGAGTGATTCTTACAGTTCCGTTATCGTGAATCTGACAGGCCCGCCTCCCACGGAACAAACTGGCGGCCTGATGATGGAGAGTGCATTGACAGAAAAGAAGAAAGTCGCCCTGATTACCGGTATCACCGGCCAAGATGGGGCCTATCTGGCTGAGTTTTTGCTCAAAAAAGGGTATGCCGTTCACGGCATCAAGCGCCGTGCGTCGCTGTTTAACACGGATCGCATTGACCACCTCTATCACGACCCACATATAACAGGCTGTGACCTGACCCTCCATTATGGCGATCTGACCGATTCCTCGAGTCTGATCCGTATCATCCAGCAAACACAGCCGGACGAGATATATAACCTTGCAGCACAAAGCCATGTGGCTGTTTCGTTCGAAGAGCCTGAATACACTGCTAATTCGGACGCGTTGGGTGCCTTGCGCGTTCTAGAGGCTATTCGCATTCTCGGTCTTGAGAAAAAGACACGATTTTATCAGGCCAGCACCTCCGAGCTTTACGGGTTGGTACAGGAAATCCCGCAAAAAGAGACAACACCGTTCCATCCACGCAGCCCTTATGCGGTTGCCAAGCTCTATGCCTACTGGATCACGATCAATTACCGGGAAGCGTATGGCATGTATGCTTGTAACGGCATCCTGTTTAATCATGAATCGCCAGTTCGCGGCGAAACCTTCGTCACACGCAAAATCACGCGTGCGCTGGCGCGCATCAAGCTAGGCCTGAAGGACAAGCTCTATCTAGGCAATCTCAACGCCAAACGCGACTGGGGCCATGCCAAGGACTATGTCGAGATGCAGTGGCTCATGCTGCAACAGGACAAACCGGAAGACTTCGTGATTGCAACGGGTGAGCAGCACTCGGTGCGCGAGTTTGTCGATGCAGCAGCTCAGGAAATCGACCTGAGCGTTCGCTGGGAAGGCGAAGGGATTAACGAAAAGGGTTATGACAACGCGACAGGAAAGTGCATTGTCGAGGTCGAGCCCCGTTACTTCCGTCCCGCGGAAGTCGAAACCCTTTTGGGTGATGCAACAAAGGCGAAGGAAAAGCTAGGCTGGACACCCCGCATCACCTTTAAGGAACTAGTCTGCGAGATGATGCGTGAAGACATGAAGGAGGCCAAGCGGGACGAACTGGTCCAAAAGCACGGCTATAAATACTTTAATTATGATGAGTAGGACTGTCCGATGATCCCCGTCTATCAACCTTTCCTCTTTGGTCGTGAAAAAGAATATGTCAACGAGTGTCTCGACACGACGTGGATTTCATCCCGTGGGTCCTTCATTTCGCGTTTTGAAGAAGCATTTGCCAAATATGTTGGGTCACTACATGCTACAACGGTATGTAACGGTACGGTTGCCCTGCATTTGGCAATGGCCGCACTTGGGCTCAAAGCCGGGGATGAAGTCATCGTCCCCTCACTAACCTATATTGCTACCGTGAATACGGTCCTGCAAACAGGGGCAAGCGTCGTGTATGCCGACTCGTTGGCAAACGGATGGAACATCGATCCCGAAGATGTTCGCAAAAAGATCACGCCGAAAACCAAAGCAGTCATGGCTGTTCATTTATATGGGCTGCCTTGCGATATGGATGCCCTGACAGCCATTTGCAAAGAGCATAACCTGCTCTTGATCGAGGACTGCGCCGAGGCTTTCGGCACGCTTTACAAAGGCCGCCATGTCGGCACCTTTGGCGACGCGGGAACCTTCAGCTTCTTTGGCAACAAGACCATCACGACGGGCGAGGGCGGCATGGTCGCCATGCGCGATCCCGCGATGCACGAGCGGGCCGCTCATTTGAAAAATCAGGGCGTATCGAAAACGCGTGAATACTGGCACGACACACTGGCCTATAATTACCGCATGACGAACATTCAGGCGGCCATCGGTCTTGCCCAAATTGAACAAGCCGAAGGCATCATCGCCAAGAAGCGGCAACTTGCCACGTGGTACAGGGAAGGGCTTGCCGGATTGCCGATCAGCATCCAGCCTGAACTGGACGATTGTTTCCACACCTACTGGATGTGCTCGGCCCTGACCGAGACTACCGAACACAGAAACGGCGTGCGCGCCGCCCTGAAAGTGGCCGGAATCGAAACACGTCCGCTTTTCCCGCCCGCACATACCATGCCGCATTGCGCGTCCGACATCGACCTTCCGATAGCCGTCAAGCTAAGTGCCTGTGGCATGAACCTACCCAGCTATCCAGCCTTGACTCAAGAGCAAGTCACACAGATATGCGCCGTCATACGGACCTATTTTACCAATCAGACAAAGGCGTAACGTGAACACTTATGCGGTAAACATATGGGCCTCACGCTACTTCTGGTGGCACTTGGCTATGGCAGACCTCCGCTCAAGGTGGCGTAGGTCTTTCCTCGGCATGTCTTGGTCCATGATCCAGCCGCTCGGGCTGACTGTCATTCTTGCCATCGTCTTCAGTAAAATGTTCCACACGGACATTACAAGCTATGCTCCCTATATTTTCTCGGGGGTCATTTTCTGGGAGTTCGTCGTCTCGACTCTGACAAGTGGGTCGCTTTCCTTTGTTCAAGCCGAGCCCTATATCAAACAATGCCGAAACCCTCTGGCGATCTATCCGCTGCGCATCATTCTAAGCTCCCTTGTTATCTTGATGCTCGCCAGCGTTCCATTGCTCATATGGACGCTAGTCGTCATGCCGCACAATTTCGGCTGGTCTTGGCTGGCCATCCTAACTTTGTATCCTATCGCAGGGCTCCTTGCTTGGCCGCTTGCGGCGATCATGGCCTATATTGGCACGCGATTTCGCGACCTCCCCCATGCTTTGGGACTGATTTTACAGGTCTTGTGGTTTGTCTCGCCCGTCTATTTCGAAGAACAGATGTTCCGTCGTGGCGGGTTGGGAATTCTGATCGACTACAATCCGGTCTATCACCTACTTCAAATCATGCGCGCTCCACTTCTGCAAGGGACATGGCCGACGCTGACGAACTACCTTTTTGCCTTTGCCTCCATCTTCTTGTTTGGCCTGATCGCTATCCTCATCGGGCGGCGTTCTGAAAAGAAAGTGATTTTCTATCTATGAGTGCCACCAACCATATCATTCTAGAGAATGTCGATCTACGCTACGCCTCCGTCGCCTTTAAAGAGCGTTCGCTCAAAACACTTCTGGCTCAGCTTTTCACGCACAATCCACGCAAAGAAATTCAGGACGTTTACGCCCTCAAGAAGATTTCACTAAAGATCGAAGACGGCCAAAGGGTCGGCCTTTTGGGTCACAACGGAGCAGGGAAAAGCACGTTACTTAGGACAATGGCAGGCCTTTACCCAATCTCAGCAGGCACCATTGATGTTCAAGGGACAATTCGCTCGCTTTTCGAACTCAGCCTCGGGTTCGAGCCCGATGCCACAGGCCGCGAAAACATTCTGTATAGAGGACTCCTTTTAGGGCTGACGCCTGCCTTTATGAAGGAAAGAACCGAGGAGATCATCGCCTTTGCCGATATTGGCGAGTTTATCGACTACCCTATCAAAACTTATTCTGCGGGCATGCAACTACGGTTGGCCTTCGCGATCTCGACAGCGGTCGGAGGCAATATCCTGCTCCTTGATGAAGTCATCGCCGCCGGAGATGCTGGGTTTATGGCCAAAGCTAAGGCCCGTATTACTGACCTGATCGACAGATCAGAGATTATGGTATTGGCCTCTCATGATTTCAGTTCGCTTGAGCAGCTCTGCGAACGAGGCATCTTGCTGCATCATGGCGACCTTGTTTTCGATGGACCCGTCGCGAAGGCCATAAGCGAGTATAAACGGATTAACGCGCAATGAGCATGGAACGTCCCACACGTGTCATGTGGTTGCTAAACCACACAACGCTTCGTCAGTTCGAGCTTGATCAATTCAAGCGTTTTGGCATTACCGAAATATACCTTCCCAAATCCTTTCCTTATGATGAAGGCAATTTGTCGGCGAGCGTCGATACATCCATGGACGCTTCGCTAAGCATCCCGCCCGAAGACCTTGAAATTCTCAACGCCCAAAACTGGTACGAAACGCCATCCGAAGAAGCATGGCGTATAGTCAATGAGCATTTCGATATTGTCGTCATTGCCTTCTTCATGAACCAGATCAAGGCTGCGACCGCGCACTTCAAAGGTGCCATCATGTTGCACGTCTTCGGACTTTCGAAAGGCTATTCCTATACAGACATTCTGCTCCAAGAGCTTGGCCCCGACATCCTACAGAAAATCCACGATCTAGGTAAACGGTTCTGGTTTGCTGCTGGCTATGAACATTTAGCAGATATTGAAGGCGATGTACTTAGGTCATGCGCCTGTCACTTGCCTGTCGGTCTGGCAGATGCGACGCTCAAGGATGAGTGGCAAGGCTCAAACAAGAAAATCTTTTTCGTATGCCCGCGCATCGGCTCTTCCCCCTACTTCAAACAGATTTATCAAACCTTCCTTCAGAACTTCGAGGGCTTTGATTATCTGATTGGCGGAGCCCAGCCCGTGTCGGTTGATGACCCCAAGGTTCTCGGCTTCGTACCGGATGACGTGCACAAGGCGAACATGCGCTCGTGTTCGGTAATGTTCTACCATTCACAGGAACCAAACCACATCCACTATCACCCCTTTGAAGCCATACGATCAGGCATGCCGCTTATCTTCATGGCTGAAGGCATGCTCGATAAGCTTGGTGGCAAAGACCTTCCAGGGCGGTGTACGAGCATTAAAAATGCCCGTCAGAAAATCAAACGCATTCTGGACGGTGATCAGGCGTTTATAAAAAGCGTACGAAGCAGTCAGGCCGTCCTGTTATCGGAAATGGCCCCTGACCACTGCCAGAATTTCTGGCAACGATCACTTGAAGCTGTCTTGACAAACCTGCACATTTCCAGACTGCGCGCCAAGCTTCAAGAAAAAACGTACCCAAAGAAAATTGCCATTATCATTCCCGTCGCCTATCGCGGTGGTAGCCTTCGTGGTGCGAAGCTTTTAGCACAAGCCCTGTTGACTGGAAGCACAAGCGCTGGTGAAGAGGCTGAAATCATACTCGGACACCTTGATGGCGAAGGATACACTTATGAAACCGACTTTGCAGATTTGTCACCTAAGATAAAAATTCGCCCATATACTTGGGGCACGCTGAACCGCTATGAAGCAAAACGGGCGATGTTATACGCAGGCCACGATCATTGGACAGCTGAAGCTGACACTTATATGGTTCCGGATGACGGGATAAAACACTTTTGTGATTGCGATTTATGGATCATTATCAGTGACCGTATTCTTAAGCCGATTTTGCCCGTCCGGCCCTATGTCGCAATGGTCTATGATTATATCCAGCGTTACATACCCTCCATTCTTGGCACCCTTAGCGATCACTCGTTTATCCAAGCCGCACGTCATGCAACACGCGTTTGGGTTACAACAAACTTCACTAAATCTTGCGCTATTAACTACGCCGCTATTAGCCCGACTAAGGTTGTGCATGTGCCCATGCTAGCACCGGACTTTGCGTCAAATGAAGTTTCAGAACCGCTTACTGAGGACACGCCGCCTTACTTTATGTGGACAACAAACGCCGCAAGCCATAAGAATCATCTCAACACACTTACAGCACTGAAGCAATATTACGAGGCACACAATGGCTCTCTTGACTGTCTTGTTACTGGTGTCGACACCCATAAAGTACTAAACCGCGTGTGCCGCCAGACAAATCAAGCCTCTGAAAGTTTTGCTAAGAATCCCTCTCTGCATAAACATGTCAAATGGCTCGGCGAATTGTCGGATGCCGATTATCGGAAAAAACTTTCGCAGGCGACTTTCCTCTGCCACAGTGCCCAAATTGATAACGGGACTTTCAGCGTCATCGAAGCGGCGTCGCTCAATGTACCGGCTTTATCAAGCCAGTATCCCGCCATGTGCGAGATTGACGATGTCTTCAAGCTTAACTTGACCTGGATGGACCCTCTAAGCCCGCCGGACATGGCTCGACGAATGAAGTGGATGGAAGATAACGCTCTCGCGCTTAGGGAAAACATGTCAACGGAAGGCATCCGTGCAAACAGTTTAGAAAATCTGGCTCTAGCTTACTGGAAAGAAGCAAAGTCATGTCTGTGAAAAAATATGGAATCTATCTGGCTTTTCCACCGACCGTTGACATTCGCGCCGAAGGGTTAGGCAGGTATCTTGCCGCCTTTCTCAAAGCCTCTCAAAAAGAGCACGACGCGCATTTCCTTATTGGCTGCCCAAGTTGGTCTCGTGATTCACTCATCCTTCTGTGTAAGGGGGAGGGGATTGACTTTACCAACCTTGAATTTCTTTCCCCACGCGGTACGCCAGCCCTTTTACGCCTTTTTTATCTTCTGAGATATTTTCGTCCAAGTAAGGCGCGGCATGCTATACACCTTCTTCGCAACCTCTTCCGATACAAGCAAAAGAATGAAGCACCTGAACCAGGCTTGACTGTACTGAAGTGGATTATCTCCAGTCCAAGCTTGCTTGCTTTTGTCGTCCTTGCCTTGTTGGGCCTTCTCGCCTCGCCCCTCATTGTTACGGTCGTGCTTATCGCCTTCGGCATTAAGCTTGTTACAACGGCGATGCCGTATATACAAGCTGAATGGAAGAAATCCAAGAATGTTGCCCGCTTTAAAGTAAAGATGGCCTATTTACTGCGTAATGCAAAAAACTATGATGTCGCTTTGTTCTTCTACAGCATAATTCAAGAAGAACAATCAAAGAAACTGGTGGCCCTTATCAACAAGCGCACGGATATATCTGCATGGTATGCACCGGCAGCTTTTTGGAACGAGTTTGGCCGTATTAAGGCCCCCAAGCTCATGTGTGTTCCTGACATCGTCCTCAAAGACTTCCCTGTTGGTTTTGCCCAAATCGGCGGCAACAGGTTCTCAGACTCGTACAAGAAAATAGAAAAGGCCGTTTTGTCGGTTGACTACCTTGTGACCTATAGCGAACACATTAAGTTGGAAAATATTATCAAACATTACCCGAAGAACCCAGCCTCGATATTTGTTGTCCCCCACGCACCCAATACGCTTGGCCAATGGCTGCCCGTAAACAGCGACGATCTGGCGACCAAAAAGAACAGCAAAGAACTACGCACTCTTTTGGCCTCAGCTCTCACCAAGTCACTTGACCCCGCCTATCTTCAAGGGGCCTCGCCAGATTTTTCGTTCCTGTTCTATGCCAGCCAGATTAGGCCGAACAAGAACGTGATGACATTGCTCCGCGCGTATGAATACCTCCTCAGGCACAACTATATGCCTCAAAAACTGATTATGACCGGCAACCCGCACAGTTTGCCCGCTGTTGCTCGTTTTATTCAAGAACATCAATTACAAAAGGACGTCCTCTTCCTCCACGGTCTCTCGACAGCCCAACTGGCAACCTGTTATGCGATGGCCGATCTGGCTGTCAACCCGTCGCTAAGCGAAGGCGGCTGTCCTTTTACATTCACAGAGGCCCTGTCTGTCGGCACCCCCGCCATCATGGCCCGCATTCCCGTTGCGCTCGAAGTTCTGCATGATGAAACATTGAAAGAAACAACCTTCTTTGATCCCTATGACTGGAAAGACATGGCCAAGCGAATCCTGTGGGCCTTGGACAACCGCGAAACGCTGCTGTCTATTCAAAAGCCGGTCTATGAAAAGCTGACCCAACGAACATGGCAAGATGTTGTCAACGACCACATCGGCATTCTGGAGAAAATAGCCAACCAGAACGCGGATCAAACAGAAGATACTTTGTCAGAAAGCAAGTCTTCGTAAAGCTTGCCATAGCTTTCAGTCATGATCGCGCCCGTGAAAAGCGTCTCGTAACGCTTGCGACCGCCAGCCCCCAATCTGGCGCGTAAGGCCTCATCCCGATGGAGCTTGACCATCACTTCGGCTAGCTCTTGTGGATTTTCGGGAGGGATCGAAAAACCCGTTTCACCATTGATATTGATATAGGACATCCCTGAGCCGATCTCGCACGAAATCATCGGCTTGCCGCACATCGCAGCTTCAAGCAGGCTGATCCCGAAGGCCTCAGAGCGCAAATGCGAGGGAAAAACAAACCCTTCACACAGAGACAGGAGGGCCATCTTGTCCATCTCGCTCACCTCGCCCATGAAGTAAAGATGGGGGAGGGAGGCCGCCTGACGGGTCAGCTCACTGGCCAAAGGTCCGCGCCCAACGATGACGACCGGCACATCACACAGTTTGGCTGCTTGAAGCAACGTATGCAGCCCTTTGTAATAACGCAGAACGCCAACATACAATAAGAAACGCGCCGGCAGCTTGGCCTGCCATGCAGCCAAGACTTCCGGCGTCGGCACGGGATAGTTCGCTTCATCAATCCCGATAGGAATGCAGTGCGTCTTCGCCTTGTAACGCTGAAGAACGGGGCTGCTGGCCGCATAGGTCGGGCTAGTCGCCACAATCGCATCCATCTGGCCCAGAAACCGCTCGCGCAGCGGCGCATAAAGCGCACCCAAAAGCTTCTGGCGAACAATGTCGGAATGATAGGTCACGACAGACGGTATGCCCTTCGGTGCAATCTGGTGCAATAAGTCACCCGTCGGCCATGGAAAATGATAATGCAAAATATCGGCTGTTTTCACCAAGGATCGGAAATGACGGAACGCAGAAAATGAAATCCCGTTCGAAGCCACCTCAAAATCCATTGGATAGGTATGCACCATCACGCCTTGGTCATCCGTGACGCTATAGGCCTTGGCCTCACGTCCCAGCGTCAACACAGACACCCGATCCCCACGAGCCACCATCCCGACCCCAAGCTGGCGGATCAACTGCTGGATCCCGCCAAACGTGAAATATTCTTTGTAAACGTGAAGTATGTGCATGAAAATCTGCCTCTCTTACAGCAACCGACGCCAATCTTTCACAGATCATCATCCTTGTGAAGGTTATAAAAAAAGGGCGGGAGAAATCCCGCCCTTTTAAGCTTACCCGCACTTTTACTTCGCAAGCTGGGATATGGTGCCAGACAAGCGGTTCCACTCATTGCCTTTGCCAGCCGTAGGCCTGGCCGCATCCAGTCCGTGTGATCCGGTTTCCCCTTTAAGCGTCGAGTAATCTGCCCGTGCCGTCTTGGCCTGTTTCGGTCCCACCTTATGTGTCTTAAGAACCGTAACCTTGCCATCGGGACTGACGACGTAACTGCCCTGCGGCGTTTCAATACGCTGATGAACCGAAGCATCGAGACTATAGCACTTGGCGTTGTAGTCCATTTGGTTCTGTTCTTGGGTTTCAGGATTTGAGCTCCAGCGAACGCCTTTATCTTCCGAAGAATTTACGAATGGCGTAATATTGCTCACAGCACCGCGTACCGAATAAACCTTGGTCGTTGGGTCAACCGTAATTCCCTCCTTGGTTAGTTTATCTTTCAATTCATCGGTCATGGGTGAAGCAATAACCGAATACAAAACTTCGCTTGCATTCGTTTTGTATTCGCCACCAAGAACACGATCTGCGCTTCCGGCCCCCACCTTGACCCCAATGGACTCCATCGACTCCTTCTCAAAATAGGGCATATGCCCTTGGCGAAAAATATCCTTCTTGTTTTTTGCAGACGGGGTATAGAAACGGTTTTCGTCTATCCCTTTATAGGGCGATTCATCATAAGTTTTGGCGTGGCTCTCAAGTTCGGCAAGCGTTAAGGCCTGGGCTTTGGCAAAAACCCTATCGTTCAAAACACGGCTTGTTGCCATCCGCGTTGTCGGCAAGCGATCCTTGATCACCTGTTCGACGTGCTTTGCCTCGGCTTTCCCAGCTGCCAGACGGTGGAAGGGGGCATTTCGATTATATCCAAAACCAGACCAACAATATACAAAGTATCCCACAGCAAGTAAGGATAAACCGGCGATTTTATATAACGCTTCGACCCCGCCTTTAACCGGCGCAGTAACTGTGCTTTTCCTTCTCGGGCGTTCTCTTGGAGAACGTGGCGGCGGGGGCGGAGTCCCATCGTCTTGCCTAGGCGGGCGCACATCGGTGCTTGGCGTGCCAGCCGAACGTGCTGCGGCCATCTGTGTTGTTGTCAGTCGTTCGGTGCCCTCGTTAACTGGCGGCTGTGGGGGCTTATGCGGCGGTTCTTGCGAAGAACCTTCGGGCACTTTGGTCCGATGATCTTTCGCCCTAAATATCTGATAAAGCATGATGTGGTTAGCTTCATGAATATCATCAAGAGGACCTTTGTTTTTAACGGCAGCAGCATACAAATCGTCAACCTGCTTAAGCGTCTCGCCACCTTTGACACCGAGCAACGCGGCAGCCTGAGCATAGGTCAATGGCGCACGGGCTGTTTTATTCGTTTTGAGGTAGGTCACGAAATGAGTGTAAGCCTCATTGAGAGCCTTGAATTTAGCTTCAGCCTGTTTCGACCCTTTGTTCCTGTCGGGGTGGTAGAGGCCCGCTAGTTTCCGATATGTCTTTTTAACGGCATCAAGATTCTCGCCGCCCTTAACCTCAAGAATCTGCGCATAAAGGCTGTAGGGCTTCGTGACGCGTCGAAAATTGTTGTCGTTAGGTCCAGCCATAATATCACCTGTGCTTAAGTCGTCCGTTTCAAAAGGCTTGTGGGGGGAGGGAACAGGCCCTCACCAAAATCACCACCGATATTATACAATAAAGTTAAATATTTTCATAAAGGTAAGAGCGGATGAAGGTGAAAAATAGCGGGCGATATCGGAAAAGAGGCTATATAACCACTTAGGCAAGATGGGCTTCATGCCCTTTGTTATAGTTAATCGCCACACGAAGCCATAAGGGCCCCCACAGAGGTTTTCATCCCCCTACAGTAGGGGGGTAGCACCCACCTTCGTTCCGCGCATCCTAGGGGCCTCTATGGCCTCGGAAATGGCATTTTGAATACCCACTTAGGACCTTTTTCCTTTAATGCAGAATTCGGTCGGCGATGTCGCTATAGGACTCAACCTGAGCCGTCGGGCCCAGCGTCGTGATAACCGGCGGCTTACGCAGGATCTTGGCCGCCATGGCCAAGGTCTGCTCGGGGGTCACTTCCATGATCTGGTCAATCGTGTCTTGCATCGGGATATATTCGCCATAGCTCAAAATCTGGTGTCCTAAAATCTCGGCGCGACGCATGACGCATTCCTTGGCCATCAGCAACTCGGCCCGCGCCTGCGCCTTGGCCCGCGCCAGCTCGGTGGGGGAGATTTTCTTCGTCACAGCCTTCAGCTCTTTGCAAATCACAGGGATCAATTCCTTCACGCGCTGGGGATCGGTTCCGGCGTAAAGACAGAACAGCCCAACATCTTCGAAAGGCATGTGATAGGTCGAGATATTGTAAACCAGCCCGCGCTTCTCGCGCACCTTCTGGAACAGGCGCGAGGACGAGGTCCCCCCCAGAAGCGTCCCGAGCAAACCAGCCACATGGGCGTTCTTGGCATGAAGGCCGGGAGCAGGGAAGGACATCATCAGGTGGAGCTGCTCGCTGTCTTTTTCTTGGCGCAGGTCACCCTTCTTGATCCGTGCTGACTCCGTCTTGACGGGCTTACCTGCTGGCAGACGGCTGAAATAACGGCGGGCGAGGGCGACCAGCTCATCATGCGTGATTTTGCCGGTCCCGATCAGCACCATATTCCCCGCGTGATAGTACTTTTTGACATAATCAACCACGGAATCGCGGGGCAAACGCATCACTACGTCGGTTGTCCCCATGATGGCCCGCCCCATCTTCTGGCGCGGAAAAGCGGTTTCGTGCATCAGGTCAAAAATGTATTCCTCTGGCGTGTCGCGATCGCTGCAAATCTCCTGAACGATGACCTGACGCTCGCGGTCCAGCTCCTTTTCATCAAAGACCGAACGCAGCAGCATGTCCGAGATAATGTCGGCGGCCTGCTCGACGGCTTCAGGCAGGACGCGGGCGTAATAGGCCGTCTCCTCGCGCGTCGTGTGCGCGTTCATCGACCCGCCATTCTTCTCGATGGTCTGTGAGAGCGCATAGGCCGAGCGACGCTTGGTCCCTTTGAACATCATATGCTCGGTCATGTGGGCGAGGCCATTTGCACGCCACGGTTCGTGACGTGTGCCGACACCGACCCAAGCCCCGATCACGACGCTTTCGGCTTCCTGCATAGTATCTGAGACAACGCGCAATCCATTCGCGAGAGTCGAAATTTGAACGGCCATTGTTTTTCCTGCTCTGTTCAGTAAAGGCACTATAACCAATTGAATATAGAGGCAATATTGATCTTTTTCCGGGCAACATGCAACTGTTTCTAAAAGAAAAAGTTGGCCCATTTCATGTTAATATTAATGAATAACGCCACATGACTTATCGTTAAAAGAAATAACCCTTACGAAGCGGCCACTTGCCGCTTAAGGCATAATAAAAGGAGGGATATTTACCAGTTAACCCCAATGGCGGACGGGACCGACATCGACGTGAACAAAGTCGGAACGGGGGTAGTAGCCGACGCCACCGCGCTTCATGAACAGAGCCGAGGTCTGGATCTGGCGCAGGGAAACGCCTCGCATCCGAATATCGGTGGCAAGGCCCTTCATGTGATAGCTGTTCCTCGCCACGCCGTCGGATGCCTTGGAGAGGGCCACGTTGGTCCTAGGCGAACGATAGCCAGAAATGATCTCGATCACCGAGTCTGTCCGCAGCCGCCCTTGAAGGTCATGCAGCAAATCCATGAGGTTCGGCGACATCGGGTAAACGTCGCCGCTGCGAAAATCGCGCAGGATATGGTTGATTTTGGAAAGGGCAGAGCGGTCATAGCCGCCATCTTTCCAATAGGTCACGCGCAGCTTTTCGTCGGTGTGCAGGTTATAAAAAGCCAGCTCCCGCATCCCGAACGAGCGCGGCAGGGCCAAAGCAGGCTGCGTCGCCAAACAAAGCGACGTGACCAAACCAGTCTGAACAAAACGGCGGCGTGAAAGATCGACTAAACCGGTCATAGCACCTGAAATCTGATCCTGTTTTCTTGCGAAGAGTCGCTTTTATACAGCAAAAGCCTGCAAAAAGCAATGTCGACGCAATTAAACCGCCTTATATGATTAACTTCCAAATGGGATCAAGCTGTTATATACCTTTCGTACCAGAAGAATTTGATGTGCCCTTTATAAAACTGCGTCATCACCGCGAAAGCGGGATCCATGTTCATCCCAAGGGATACCTTCAACAGGTAGATTCCCGCTTGCGCAGGAATGGCTCGATTTTTATACGATGACACCATGTTTAAAAAGAGAAGAGCATATATACTGCCCCCCCAGAAAACGAGAAGCACCGTGCCCACTCTTAACACTTTCCTCTTCAAGGCCTATGGCTTTAACCCTGAAACGGGAAAACTGACGCTCGACTATGCTTTGGAAGATGGTGCTTCGTTTCGGGAAGAGATTACCTTCCCTGACGCCCATGCGGCGTATCAGTCTCTATCGGCGCATTCCCACGAAGCCCTAGACCGCGCCTTCCAGCTAATCTTCCTGCTGGCTGGTGTCAGTTACTACAAAGCCGCGATCCCGCGACATCTGCGCAACGAAGCGTTTGCCTTGGACGAACAAACCGCCGCCTTCTGCCAAAAGGTCTATACAGGGGGGCTTGGCGAGTTCGCCTATCGCAACAAGGTCGATCTGGATTTTGTGTTTGAGACAGATAAGGCAATCCCCCAGCTATCTCAAGCGACTGTGCTGGGCCTTTCTGCCCGTGCACTGGTACCTGTGGGAGGCGGCAAGGATTCCATCGTCACGATTGAATCCCTACGCAAAGCGGGCAAGCCCTTCACGCTATTCGCGCTGGGCGGGGCAGGGGAACTGGCCGAGCCAATCCGCCGCACCATTGAAACGGCCAAGGCTGAGGTGATCCATGTCCGGCGCGTTCTCTCTCCCTGCCTGATCGAGTTAAACAAACAGGCGGGTACGCTCAACGGGCATGTGCCGATCACTGCGATTTTGAGTAGCATCGCCGTCGCCTGTGCGATCCTTTACGGCTTCAATGCCGTGATCCTGTCCAACGAGCGGTCGGCCAACGCGCCGAACCTTGTCCTCAACGGCAAAGAAATCAACCACCAATACAGCAAATCTTTCAGCTTCGAGCGTGATCTAGCCACCTATGTCCACGACACCATCGCCGCCGACCTGCATTACTTCTCGCTTTTACGGCCATTGAGTGAAACGGCGATTGCCAAGCGTTTCGCCGCGCAAGCCTCCGCCTATTTCTCCGTCTTCAGAAGCTGTAACGCTTCTTTCAAGCAAGATGAGGGGAGACGCGCACGCAACTGGTGCTGTAACTGCCCGAAATGCCGCTTTGTCTTCCTCGCGTTAGCCTCGTTTATGGAGAAAGCCCCCCTCATCGCCACCTTCGGCAACAACCTTCTGGACAATCCAGCGCAGGAAGAGGGCTTCCGCGAGCTATGCGGCCTTGCCGCCTTCAAGCCGTTCGAGTGCGTCGGCGAGATCGAGGAAAGCGCGACCCTGATGGCTAAGCTAGCTACCGATCCGGCATGGAAGAAGGACAGCGTCATCGCCGCTCTGACGAGCAACCTGACGAGCATAATCCCTGATCCCGAGGCAGCCCTTGATACCCTCCTAAAACCCTCAAGCGATCACCTGATCCCCGACGAGTACGCCCATGCGCTTGACTGATCTTGATGGACAAAACGTCACAATCTGGGGCTTAGGGCGCGAGGGGCAGGCAGCAGCGCAGCTGGTTTTGGAAACGCTGCCCGATCTGCCCTTGACGTTCATTGACGAAAACCCCGCCGCAATCTTACCGGGCCCCTTGAAAGGCCACAGGCTGGCAACAACCGCCAAACAAATCGAAGCCGCGCTTGAGCTAACCGATATCCTCATCAAATCACCTGGCGTCAGCCTCTATCATCCCTTGCTGGAAAAACTGCGGGAGCGGGGCGGGCGCGTGTCCTCGCTTTTCAACCTATGGTGCGGCCAGACGCCACAGCTGCAAAAGATCGCCGTCACGGGCACCAAGGGGAAAAGCACAACGGCTTCGCTACTCACCCATGTCCTGACTAAGATGGGCCGCAAGGCCGTCACGCTCGGCAATATCGGCACACCCGTTAGCGAATGCCCCGCTGATGCAGATACCGTGTGCGTGATCGAAGTCTCCAGCTATCAGGCTGCCGATTTCGAGAGCAACTGCGCGATGGGCCTGCTCGTCTCGCTTTACCCCGAGCATCTGAATTGGCATGGAACGCTGGAGCGTTACTATGCTGACAAAGCCAACTTGCTCGCCCATTGCCAAACCAAGATCATTACGGCGCAGGCATATGATGTTCTGTCCGCTCACGGCTTAACCTTTCCCGATGCTGTGTGCGCCAATGATCCGGCGCATTTCCGCTTTGAAGGCGACACCGTGTGGCACGACAAAAGCCACATCGGCATGCTCGCCAACGCCTATCTCGCACGAGCGCATAATAAGGCGAATGTCTGCGCTGTTCTATCCGCCTGCGCCGCCTTGGGCCTAGCTGCCGATCAAGCATTGGCTGCAATGGGTGATTTCCAAGGTCTTCCGCACCGACAACAGGAAGTCGGTCAGAGAGACGGGCTTCTCTATGTTGATGACAGTATCTCAACAACCCCGCAATCGGCCATCGCGGCGATGGAAATCTATCAAGGCCAGCCGATTACGCTGATCGCGGGCGGGCAGGACAGGGGGATCGACTACACGGTCCTGCAAAACTATCTGGTCGCGCAGGTCAACATCCAGATCGTTCTTCTGGGCGAGGTCGGCAAGCGGCTTGCCGCCGTCCTCAAGCAAACGCTTTCCGAGCGCACGCACGAAGCCAGCACCATGGACGAAGCCGTCTTAATCGCGCAGCGCACAACACCCGACGGCGGCGTAATCCTTCTCTCTCCCGCCGCGCCAAGCTATGACATGTTCAAAGACTTCACCGCCCGAGCAGCTGCATTCCTGAAGGCTTCCGGCTTTTAAAGCCTCTCCTTATCCTCCAGCGCATTCATCAGGATCGCGTCGTAGTTATAGACATCGGGCGCGAAAGAAACGGGCGAGTCGGGGGTGGGGAAATAGGCCGTCTGGTATATCACATAAAGAGGCAGAGGCTCGGCGACCTTCAGCCAGCGCGTTTTGTCCTTGTCGATTTCCGTCTGCACATCAGCAAGCTCCCATTTCCCGTCATTATGCGCCAGCACATAGGTCGCGAACTGCTCGGGGTCTTTCAAACGGATGCAGCCCGAACTTAAATGCCGCTCAGCCCGTGCGAACAGCTCGTCATGCGGCGTACCATGCATATAAACCGAGAAGTCGTTATCAAAATCGAACTTGATCCGCCCCAGCGAGTTCATATCGCCCGGAGCCTGCCGCAAACGAAAAGCAAACGCGCTAGCCGATATCGTTGACCAATCCACCGCCTTGCCGTGCGGATCGTCCTCTGCCGACCCATTAATCACAAACCCCAGCTTCTCGAGATAGTGAGGGTCTTTGCGGAGTTTCGGTAAAATGTCCTTCTTGGCAATACTGGCGGGCACATGCCACGAGGGATTGAAAATCACGCTGCGGATCGTGCTTTCAATAAAAGGGGTCTTGCGATCCGGTCTGCCGACGACAACGGGGACCTGATAAACAACTTGTCCGTTATCGATCAGCTTCAGCGTCTCGCTCGCGATATTCACCATGGCATAGCGGGCCGGATACAAACGCGGCATATGGCGTAGCCGCTCCATGTTGGCCAGAATCTGGCGAATACGCCGCGCAACGGAAACATTCATCGCCACAATCGTCTTCGCCCCGATCGCGCCATCGGCCTCAAGCGTATTGCGCGACTGGTATTGGCTTACAAGGGCCGCTATTTCCTTACTATAGAAAGCAGGCTCGGCAAGCGTCGCATCAGTCTCCAAACGATAGCCTTCTGCCGCCAGTCGATCCAAGACAAGTGGCACACGCGCATCGCGCATCTCCGGCTTGATGCTGGGACCGGTAGGAACAATGCTCCATCCGCTTTTTTGTTCAATCTCACGATAGGCCTTAAGAACCGCCACCAAGGCCCAGTAATCGGGATCGACGGGGCATAGACTGTTCAGATAGGCACTCAATCCATTCTGGTCGATCACGCGCACAAGATCGGCTACGATATCGCGCTTGGGTTTCGTGAAGTTCCAGCCAACATAAAGCTGCGACAAATTGCCCCTGTCACCATTTAGGTCATGGGCAAGGCGGATCAGCCAATCGGTCAAGAGAAACTCTGTGAGGGCCGCTTCGTCAGGCGTAGCGTTCTCCTGCTTGGCCAAAACAGCCTTGACCTGTTCCAGCGGGTAATCACGCCGATCCAGCCCTTGAGTGTCAATCACAGCCTCCAGCGACTCGACAAAGGCGGGGACGGTGGCTTTAATTTCGCCCGCTTCTGTGCGCCAAACGGGCTTATAGCCCCTCAAGCTGTAAAAAGTCTGAATCTCTGCCCCCTGAAAAGAGGCGGAGGGAAGAAGCGGCTGAAGCTTGCGATACGTGGCCAGAAAGGACTGTTCGGCCATCGGCGGGGAATCGGCGGCTGACGCCTGAACAGGCAACAGCACCAGCAAACTTGCCAACAAGATCGCGCTAACCCGCGAAGAGAAAAGGAAAAAGAGACTTGCCCGCATTGCTAAAAACCTTCATGGTCTGACCGTTTCCTAGCCTACACGCTCACCCCACGAATGTCAGCAAAGAAGGAAGACAAAGAGAGCATGCGCCGTCATCTTGAAAAACGGATCCTGCCTTACACGGCAGAGCAAATGTACGCGCTTGTCGCGGATGTCGAGCATTACCCCACCTTTCTGCCTTGGTGTCTCGGCGCGGAAATCACGCGCAAAAACGACAAGGAAATGACGGCAATTCTGCAAATCGGATGGAAGGGGTTGCGCGATGCCTTCGTCTCGCATGTCGCCCTCGACGCGCCCCATGCGATTGTCGTGACCTATGGCGGCGGACCGCTTAAACATCTGGAAAACGAGTGGCGTTTTTCACCCTTGCCGGACGGACGCTGCGAGGTCACCTTTTTCGTCGCCTTCGATTTCAAATCAGTCCTACTGGGCACCCTCATGGACCTGTTTTTTGACTCCGCCTTTTGCAAGATGGTCGGCGCGTTCGAAGAGCGTGCTACCGAAATCTATCCCAACAAAGAAGAAAACCATGACTGAAGTCACAGAGATCACCTTCCCCAAAGCCATCATCTTTGACTGGGACAGCACGCTAGTCGACACATGGCCCGTGATTACCGAAGCCCTGAACAAGGTCCGCGCCATCCACGGACTGGAAACATGGACCATCGAAGAGGCACGGGTGAAATCCGCCCGCGCCCTGAGGGTTAGCTTTCCCGAATGGTTTGGCGACTGGTGGGAAACCGCCCGCGACATCTTCTATCAGCACATTGATCAAAACCATATCAAGCTCCTGAAAGAAATGCCAGGCGCAGGGCAAATTCTGGCCTATCTGAACAGCAGAAAAATCCCCTTGTTCATTGTAAGCACAAAGAAGAACACACTATTGGGTGAAGAGATAAAGGCCATGGAATGGCAGAAATACTTTATCGCCGCCGTCGGATCACTGGATACCCCCAAAGATAAACCGGACAGGATGCCCGTTGATCTTGCCTTATGCAAGGGAGGGCTTAAAGCCGATGACCCTGCCATCTGGTTCGTCGGCGACTCCCACACCGACATCGCCTGCGCTCGAAACAGCGGCACAACGCCCGTTTTAATCGGCGATGAGGCCACAGCCTTAAAATATAACGTCAAAATTTATTTTAAGGATTGCAATACGATGGAAACCGCGCTTAAAGGATGGAATTGTTATAAATCGACTTTGGGATAGACTCGCCATGCCTGAGCCACGCCAGAACATCCAAGACCAGCTGCTCAACCACATCCGCAAGAACAAGCTACCGACAACCGTCTTTTTAGTGAATGGCGTGAAGCTTCAAGGCGTGATAACCTCGTTTGATAATTTCTCGGTTCTGCTGCGGCGGGACGGGCATGTCCAGCTTGTCTATAAACACGCAATCTCGACAGTGATGCCCAATGTCCCGCTCCAGCACTTAGACGGCGCGGAAGACAGTGGCGAACAAACGACCTCCTGAAGAGACAGATACATCCCTCGACATTAATGGCCAGCGACACGGTGCCCAAACGCTCGTGCTCAAGCCGGTGCTGCGCACGTCACACAGCCAACCTTCGGCTCTGCGCGAAACCGATGCCATGCTGGAAGAGGCCGTGGGACTTGCCTTGGCCATCGACCTTGACGTGGTGGGCAGCGAATCTTTTAACCTCGCGCACCCAACTCCCTCAACCCTGTTGGGCAGCGGCCTTGTCGAAGAATACGCCGAACAAATCAAAGACAAGGAAATCGAGCTCGTCATCATCGATCACACTCTGTCGCCCGTGCAACAGCGCAACCTTGAGCGTGACTGGAAATGCAAGGTCATTGACCGCACTGGCCTGATCCTCGAAATCTTCGGCGCGCGAGCCCGCACCAAAGAAGGACAGCTACAGGTAGAGCTCGCCGCGTTGTCCTATCAAAAATCGCGCCTCGTCCGTTCATGGACTCACCTTGAGCGTCAGCGCGGCGGCTTCGGCTTTCTGGGCGGACCGGGTGAATCCCAGCTGGAACTCGACCGCCGCATCATCACGCAGCGCATCGTGAAACTGAAAGATGAGCTTGAGCAAGTCCGCCGCACCCGAGGCCTTCAACGCGAAGCGCGGCAAAAAGCGGAACATCCCACCATCGTGCTGGTCGGTTATACCAACGCGGGCAAATCAACCCTGTTTAACAAGCTGACGGGGGCAGGGGTGATGGCCAAGGATATGCTCTTTGCCACGTTGGACCCGAGCATGCGCGGCATCAAGTTGCCCAGCGGGCGCGAGGTCATCCTCTCTGATACTGTGGGCTTCATCACCGACCTACCGACCCACCTGATCGACGCCTTCCGCGCGACTTTGGAAGAAGTCCAGTTCGCCGACGTGATCCTTCACGTCCGCGACATCACCCATCCCGAAGCCCGCCTGCAAAAGGAATCGGTGGAATCCATTCTGGCCGATCTAGGCATCGAACCCGACGATGCCCGCCTGATCGAGGTGATGAATAAAGCCGACCTTCTGGACAAGGACGAACGCGCCAATCTGCGCGATTACGCAGCCCGTCAGACATGGAATGGCCAGCACGCCCTGAACCTTGACGGACTGAACCACGAAGCGCGAGGCGGGGCCGTCGCCGTATCGGCCCTGACTGGCGAAGGGATAAACGACCTTCTCACTCTTTTGGACGAGCAACTGGCCGAACGGCTGGAAATTTACGACATGACCCTGCCGATCAGCGACGGCGCGGCCTTGGCTTGGCTCTACGGACATGGTAAAATCCTCGACAAAAGAGATACAAAAACAAAAACGCACCTCAAGGCCATGATGGACCCCGCCGATTTGGGGCGGTTCCTCAGCCGGTTTGGAAAGATCGCGCATGTTAAAGATCAAGACAGATCACGTTGAAGCCATCATCAAAGAAGTAGCCCAGTCCGTTATCGTCCCTCGTTTCCGCAATCTCCACTCTCACGAAATCCATTTCAAAGGCGTAGACGACCCCGTCACCATCGCCGATCAGGAAGCCGAGAAACTTTATACAGATAAATTGAAAGCCCTTCTGCCTGGCTCGCTAGTCGTTGGCGAGGAAGCCTATGCCGCTGACCCCTCAATTCTCAAAGCCTTCGAACAAGACTCTCCCGTCTGGGTCGTGGACCCGCTGGACGGCACCAAAGCCTTTCTAGCCGGAGCCCCTGTCTATGGCGTGATCGTCGCGCTAACCCAAGGCGACGAAACGCTGGCCGCATGGCTCTATGACCCGACCTCCGACGAATTCATCACCGCCGAGAAAGGAGCAGGGGCCTATCACAAAGGCAGCAAGCTCAAAGTCATGGCCCCCGACAGCATTGAAAAGATGTCCGGGATCATCGGGGCACGCATTACCTGCGCCTTCAACCAGTGCGCGAACGCGCCAACTGACAAGAAGCCTGTCTTCCACCGCATGCTCTCCGCCTGTCATGATTACGCGCGGCTCGTCGTCGATACGCCGCATTTCTCCGGCACGACCACGCAAGCCCACTTCCACTGCTGGCTGCAAACCTGCACGCCATGGGACTCCGCCGCCGGTATCTTCATCAACACCGAAGCCGGAGGCACCACCGCCCACTGGAACGGCGATCCCTTCCACCCCTCCCACTACGGGCGCGGCATCCTGACGGCACCAGACGAAGAAAGCTGGGCGGAAATCAACCAATGGGTCTCCACCTTCTGCCAGTTGCCAGATAAATAAGCCAAACACCGTCAAAGCAAAAAGCATTGTCCCCATGGATGAGAGAGGCATATCCTTGCCCTACGATTCGTCTTTCGGAGTTTTCTTGCAATGTTGTTTTTTCTCGCTCTTGTTATCCTCTTTCTCTTTTTGGCTGGCACTATTCTCCCATGGGTCAACCGCAGCCGGATCCGTGACCTTGAGGAGCAGATCAATTACCTTCGAGAGCAAGTTTTGGCCTTGAAACAGGCCTATATCGAGCTTCGCACCCCATCAGAAGAAAAGGTCGCCGAGCCAGCTAAACGGACAGAGCCACCTCAAGAACCCCTATCCCCCACAGCAGCTTCCTTTGAGAGTCAAAAACGAGCAGCCTCTACGACAATGCCGTCAGCACCTCCACCCGCCGACGAAGGGCAGGGTGTTTGTATTCTAGCTCCCCACGCGCCGACGCCCAAGCCTCACACTTCCGCCGCGCAAGCTGCCGCCTTCACGCATGAAGAAAAAACCGCTTCGACCCCCAAGAATCCAGCGAAAGCGACCAAACCCAAAAAACTGGGCTTTGAGCAACAATTCGGAACGCGCTTGCCAGTCTGGATCGGCGGAATCGCCTTGGCCTTTGCGGGCTTTTATCTCGTCAAATATTCCATCGACATGGAGTTGCTCTCGGCAACCGTGCGGACGGTGCTGAGCTTCCTGTTTGGCACATCCATGCTGGTCGGCGCGGAAGCGATCCGCAACCGTCCCTCCATCGCAAACGGCACCCGTATCTCGCAAGCCCTGTCCGGCGCGGGGATCGCCGTCCTCTATGGCACGATCTTCGCGGCCTCGGGCCTTTACGAGCTGATCACGCCGACGTGGGCTTTCGTCGGCATGGCGGGCGTGACGGCTTTGGCCGTCGTCCTTTCCCTACGCAACGGCATGCCCATCGCGCTTCTGGGATTGCTTGGCGGCTTCCTGACGCCCGCCATCATCAATTCCGGCCACCCCCAAGCCGCGCCGCTCTTCATCTATCTTTACTTGCTGATGGCGGGCCTGATGACCGTGATCCGCCGTCAGAACTGGTGGGGTCTTTCCCTGATTGCCACAATGCTTTCCTTCCTCTGGGTCGGCATCTGGCTCTTCGGGGGACATTTCACTACAGGAGATGCCACCTGTCTGGGCCTCTTCCTTCTCGCCATGGCGGGCACCGTGAGCCTCGCCTCGCGACACGCCTATGCCCAAGAAACAAAAGAGGCACCCGATCAAGCCTTACCGGCCTCCTTACTAAACCTGCTCACCTTGGCAGGGACTTGCGTAATGCTGGGCCTTGTCAGCACGATGAGTGATTTCAGCCCGATGACTTGGGGTCTGCTCGGCTTGCTAGGGGCGGGCACGATGGGGCTCGCCTTCTTCGACCAACCCCTCTACGGCAAAGCACCACATGTCTCGGCTTCTGTCATTCTTGCCCTGCTTTTTCTCTGGCACCCGCACGACCCGATGCTCTATGGCACCGTTGCAGCCTCCTTTGCCGCCTTGTTCATCGCCGGAGGCCTCGTCTTCCTGAAACGCGGGCCCAAGCCCCACCTTTGGGGCCTGCTGTCTGCCGGTGCCGCGTTGTCTTACTACTTCGTCACCTATTTGCGGATTGGACATTCGGTCCTGTTTGCGGATGATGGCCATTTCTGGGGAGGATTGGCCCTCGGCCTTGCGGCTCTGTTCCTGATCGCGCTGGAGCGCACCATTGGCAGCCTGCTTCCGGGTTTCCCCTCGCGCGAGAACCTGAAGGCAATCTTTTCCGCCACCTGTAGTGCCTTCATCTCCATCACGTTGGCGCAAGAACTGACCCTCCATTTCCTGCCCATCGCCTTCATGATGCAAGCCTTTGCCTTGTCGCTCATCGCCCGAAAGATCGAGGTGCCAGCCCTGCGCTGGATCACGGCAGCAACGGCGGCGGCAGGCGGTGCCCTGCTTCTCCCCGATCTCCTGATTATGCTCAACGCCACGCTGACAAGCCTGACAGGCAACGTGATGTCCCACCTTCACAGACACTCCCTGCCAAGCAGCAACACGCCCATCCTGACCTATGGCCTGACAGCCTTGGCGGCGATGGGCACTGGCTGCGTCCTACGCAAGAATCAGGCAGGCAAACTCGCGCTTCCCTTCGAAGCCTCCGCCATTACGCTCGGCCTTTGTGCACTCTATTTCATCGTCAGATGGCCGTTCAATCTGACGTTATCCGGTAACGAGCCCCTCTTTGTCAAAGCAGGACTCTTCGAACGCGCAACGGTCACGAATGCCTTCTACCTTTACGGCATGGCACTGGCCGTTGCTGGGCACCTGTTCAACCGCAGCTTTATCACGAAAGCAGGCCAGTGGGTCTTTCTACTGGCCGTTGCACGGACGGGCTATTTCGATCTCCTTATGTATAACCCTTTGCATAATAGCGAAGCCATCGGGCACCTGCCGCTCGTCAACGGCTTGCTGATTCTCTACGGGCTGCCCATGCTATGGCTCTATACCGCCACACGCGAAAAGAACGACTCCAAACGCCGCCGGATAGGGCAAGGCAGCATTTTACTGCTCGCCTTTACATGGCTCTCGCTCAGCGTCCGCCATTTCTATCACGGCCCTGTCCTGTCCAACGGCACCGTGACGACAGCCGAAATCTACAGCTATTCGGCAGCATGGCTGTTGTTCGGCTTGTTGCTGTTATTCTATGGCACGCTCAAGAACAGCAAGTTCGTCCGCGTCGCCTCGCTGGGCACCATGATCCTGACGGTGGGGAAGGTCTTCCTGTACGACGCGTCCGAGCTGGAAGGCCTGCTGCGCGTCACCTCGTTCCTCGGTCTGGGCCTGTCATTACTGGGCCTAAGCTGGTTCTACTCGCGCTTCGTCTTTACAGCAGCCAAAGAGGAAGAAGAAGCTTCCGTCTAACCAATCTTCTGCTCAGCCAGAAAAGCGTCGATCTTCGCGACAACCTCATCGACCTTCTCATCGGGAACGATCCCTTCAAGATGGGCAATCGCGCGCGCGAACTTGCGCGAATCCGCCTCGGCCTGCTCTTCCTGAACTGTTACTGGCACGCGGCCATAGACATCCTCGAACCGAACGATATCGTCCTCGCCCAGATAATCACCCGACTGAACTTCGATCAGGTAAAGCGGTGTCTTGCCGGGATTTTCCAGCATGTGCTTTTCACCCAGCGGAATGTAAACGGACTCGTTCGTGCCCAAAAGCGTCACCTTGTCGCCGCAAGTCACACGGCCCGTACCGCTGACAATGATCCAGTGCTCGGCACGATGATAATGCATCTGCAAGCTAAGCTTGGCTCCTGGCTTGACCATGATCTGCTTGACCTGAAACCGCTCACCCCGATCCACGAGCTCATAGGAACCCCAAGGACGATAGACCATGCTGTGCGTCTGCCCCTCGCCGCGCCCGTCTTTCTTCAGGCGTTCGACAAAGTCCTTAACCTTGTCAACCTGCGCCTTGTCGGCAACCAACAAAGCATCCTGCGTGTCGATCACGACAACATTATCGAGGCCCAAAACTGTCACCAGTCGCCCGTCAGCGCGGATATAAGAATTACTGGTACCGCTGGTCATCACATCGCCGGAAACGACGTTGCCGTCGTCGTCTTTTTCGCCAAGCTCCCAAAGAGCCTCCCAGCCGCCAACGTCGCTCCAAACGAAATCGACAGGCACCACGCCGACATTGCGCGCGTCTTCCATAATCGCATAGTCGATGGACAGGTTAGGGGCAGCCGCAAAAGAGTCGGGATCAAGCCGCAGGAAATCCAGATCACGCGTCGCCTTGCCCAAGGCATTCTGGCAGGCCTGAACCATCTTGGGCTGCAACCGCTCCAGCTCGCCCATATAGACATCGGCACGGAAGATGAAGATGCCGGAATTCCAGAAAAAGTTCCCGCTCTTCAGATAGGCTTCAGCCGTCTTGGCATCCGGCTTTTCCTTGAAGGTTTTGACGACATAGCCGCCGTCATGATCGGCAATAGCCTGTCCCTTTTCGATATAGCCAAACCCTGTATGCGGCTTGGTCGGCTTGATCCCGAGCGTCATCAAACGGCCATCCAAAGCCAACGCCGCAGCGCGACGTACAGCTGCTTCAAAAGCCTTGGCATCGGCAATATAATGATCAGACGGCATCACGACCATAACCGTATCAGCCGGATCCTCACACCACATCGCCGGAATAGCCAAAGCCGGAGCCGTGCTGCGCCCGACAGGCTCAAGCACGATCAGCGAAGGCTCAATCCCCGCCGCCCGCAACTGCTCGGCAATGATGAAGCGCTGTTCGACATTGCAAATGATCACCGGCGCCAAAATATCGCCTGATGGCTTCAACCGCGACGCTGTCTGCTGCAACAGCGACCCCGCCCCATGCAGCTCTTGAAGCTGCTTGGGATAAGCCGCGCGCGACAAAGGCCAAAGCCGCGTACCAGAACCACCGGAAAGGATAACAGGCAAGATTTTCATGGACGCTCCTTTGTACAGGGCAAAAACTCACTCAAACGAAAAACCATATGCCGTCCGTATCTACAGAATTGAATCCCTACCTCAAAAAAACGCGTCATTCCCGCGAAAGCGGGAATCCATTTCCCAAACCTAGCCTACAGTTCCCTTGTCGGGGCATAAGGAATGGCGGACGGGGTGGGATTCGAACCCACGGTGGAGTTACCCCCACGCCGGTTTTCAAGACCGGAGCCTTCAACCACTCGACCACCCGTCCGCAGCGAGTCGCTTTATATATTGTTTCTGGGGCAAAAAGCAAACCTTACATGCGCCGCTTTTGTTAAGATTTACTCGTCAACCCGTTGATAAACCCAGCCTTGGGCTCCCATACAGGCCTGATACATATCCTCGCGGTTGGCAGCATTCAGGTCCACCGTGCGGGGAGGGGGCACGTAAGGCCCGCCCTCAACCACCGTTTTACAGACCTCGCGATACCCGTCATTGAAACAACGCGTATGAACAGGCGGGCGTGGCAGCGGCATGGCGCCATAGGTCTGGAAAACCGGCGGAGCCGTTCCCATCGAGCTTTGCTTGCAGTTATAGCTGTCCACGCCAAAAGTCGAAGGATCGCCCGCAGGCTTCATCCACTCATAATGAGCACATCCAGCCAGCATCAGCGTGGCACCAAGAAGGATAACTTTAGGCGATAGCATAAGGAGCCTCCATTAAACGTGCTGTTGCCTTGACCACATCAGTTTGTCGCATCAGCGACTCGCCGATCAAAAACGTATGAACACCGGTGCGGCGTATTCGTGCAATATCTTCGGGTGTCGCGATACCGCTTTCACAAACCGTAAGTCGGTTTTGTGGCACGAGCGGGGCAAGAGCCTCCGTCGTCGCCAAATCAACCTTCAGAGTCTTGAGATTGCGATTGTTGATCCCGATAAGCCCGTCGGGCAGTCGCAAAGCCCGCTCCAGCTCCGCCACGTCATGCACTTCGATGAGCACATCCATCCCATAGTGCCGCGCCGCTGCATGCAGTTCAACGGCTAACCCATCATCCAAAGCCGCCATGATCAGCAAGATGCAATCCGCACCCATCGCGCGAGCCTCGACCACTTGCCACGGATCGATCATGAAATCCTTACGCAGCACGGGCAGGGCACAGGCAACGCGCGCCGCTTCAAGATAAGCACTCTCGCCTTGAAAATACGGACCGTCCGTCAGCACAGACAAACACGCCGCGCCACCTTGCTCATAAGCTACCGCCAAAGACACCGGATCAAAATCAGACCGGATTAGTCCGGCAGAAGGCGAAGCCTTCTTGATCTCGCAAATAAGCCCCACGTGACCTCGCGCCGTTTTGCTTTCAAGTGCCGCCTGAAAGCCTCTCACAGGACTTGCAAACCGCGCCGTTTGCTCCAAAGAGGACAAACTTCGTTCGCTTTTCCATCCCTTGAGGTCGTCGGCCTTTCGAGCGCAGATTTCCTGAAGTTTATCCATATTCCCCTTCGATCTTTCCTCTTCGACGTCGCCCTTGCATTACCCCAAGAAGGTCCCTCTTTAACCTTGCCGACAAACAGGCAAAATTAAAAGTGGAAAAAAAGCCACAAAAAGCATACGGTACGCCGCGTTACCACGTTAGAATTAGATAAGGATCCCCTCAATCATGTCAGCACCCATTTTATCTCTGGACATCATAACCGGCCTGGCCGGAAGCGGCCGCTGCGCTCTTGCAGACTCCATGCACAAACAACAAGTCAATTCATTCATTGTTCAAGCCAAAACATCCATTGCCCCGAAAGAACGCTTTCCCGCCTCGGCTCAGGCTCTAACCAGAAAGCTATTCAAGCAACAGGTAATCCCAGCCCTGACACAGGGACGTAACGTGATTTTCGTGACACCTCTTTGCGAAGAGGAACAAAACGCCTATGGCTTGGCGCAGGAAATGCAAACCGCGATTCAAACATCCGTGTGTCAGCGTGTTTTGATGAACTGCATCCATATTCAACCAGCGAGCGTTGGGACCTGTTTAACAAACCTCTTTGCCCGCAAGAATGGAGAAGGATACGTCCGTATCCATTTTGCATCGCTTGGAGGCCTATACAACCAGTACAGAAAGCATGGGCCGTTTTACTCGGCATATCCGCCCATGAATTGCGAAACAGTCACGCTGTCGCCGCTTGATCCTATGGCAAATACGACAGCCGATATGGTCGACACGTTATGTGTTGCCAAGGCCGAAACGCCGACTCCGCGCCTATCTCTGTTCGGAGCCGCCAAAGAACCCTTCGGCATCGTGATTGAACCGACTCCTGCCGAAACGCGCAGCGCGAACAGGATGAAGCCAGCAAGCACACCCCAGACTAGCCTCCATTGCTAAGCGAGATCAGCCTGTCCAGCTTGGCTTTGGCAAGGCCGCTGTCGATGGCATCGGCGGCGCGGGTGAGGCCGTGTTCCAGCGCGCGCACTTTACCGGCGATAACCAAGGCAGCAGCAGCGTTCAACAACACGATCTCGCGATAAGGCCCTTTCTGACCCTCCAGTAAATCGCGTAGAGCCTGCGCGTTATCGGCGGGTGAGCCGCCCTTGATCGCTTCGATCCCGACGATCGGCAAACCGACCTCGTCCGGTGACAATATGATCGAGCTAATCTCGCCATTCTTCAGCTCGCTGATGCGGTTGGGCCCCGTCGTGCTAAGCTCGTCCAGACCGTCATAGCCATAAACAACCCAAGCTCGCTCACTGCCCAAATTGGCAAGAGTCTTGGCCATGGGCTCCCGCCATGCGGGCGCGAAAACGCCAACCAAATGCTGCTTGACGCCCGCAGGATTGGTCAATGGCCCCAATAAATTGAAAATGGTGCGCACACCGATCTTTTGACGGACGGCAGCCACATGCTTCATTGCCGGATGATGGCGCGGCGCGAACAGAAAACCGATGCCGATCTCGTTCATGGAACGCTCAACGACTTCCTTCGGGGCCTCCAGATTATAGCCCAGCGCAGCCAGAACATCCGAGGAACCGGACTTGCTTGTCGACGCCCGATTGCCATGCTTGGCGACTGGCACCGCGCTGGCTGCCACCACAAGAGCCGTCGCCGTCGAAACATTGAGTGAGCCATGCCCGTCGCCCCCCGTGCCGACAATATCCATGGCCCCTTCAGGAGCCTGAACCGTATCCATCACACGCCGCATCGCCATGGCCGCGCCTTGAAGCTCTTCCTGCGTTTCGCCTTTCTTGCGCAAGCCCAAAAGCAACGTCTCAAGATCGGGCTCCTCAATCTCGCCGCGAAAAAGCGCGTCAAAAACATCCTGTGTTTCCTGCAAGGAAAGGCTCTCACCTTCTCTCAAAAGAGACAAAGCATCGGCAAAGATCATCACAGCTCCTCTTGTTTGGACCGTTGCATCACGGCGGCAAAAAAACCGTCTGTCTTGTGCCGCGCTGGCGTCAGCGACAAAAAGTCACCCGTATCAGGCAAACCAGGCAGAAGCGAGGCGCATTGTCCTACAGGCACCACTTTAAAATCAGGATGATTATCCAGAAAACGCTCGATCTGCTGTTCGTTCTCTTCAGGCAAAAGCGAACAGGTCGCATAGACAAGCCGCCCGCCTTCTTTCACAAGACGGGACGCGCTCTCTAAAATGCTGCCCTGAAGCGGCACCAAAGCCTCTAAACCGGGGCCCAATACCTTCCACCGCGCATCAGGATTGCGCCGCCATGTCCCCGTGCCACTGCACGGCGCATCGACCAGCACCCGATCAAACGCGCCCTTATGCCGCTTCACCCATGGATCGCGCTCACTGGACAAAGCGTGCGTCTCGATATTGTGCAGCCCTGCGCGACGGAACCGCTCGCCGCTACGCTTCAAGCGTTTATCTAAAACATCACAAGCGACAATCCGGCCCTTGTTTTCCATCTGGGCGGAAATCGTGAGCGTCTTGCCGCCCGCGCCAGCGCAAAAATCGACCACCCGCTCACCAGCCTTGGCCTCCATGAGGAGCCCGACCAGTTGTGAGCCTTCATCCTGCACTTCAATCGAACCGTCTTTCAGCAAAGCGAGCTGACCGAGGGCAGGGCGGTCATGCACGCGCAGGCCCCACGGCGAATAAGGCGTGATCCCGACATCCAGTCCGCATTTGCGCAGCTCGGCCAAAGCAGCCTCGCGCGTGATCTTCAGCGGATTGATCCGCATATCCAGCGGCGCAGAATTCAGCATCGCCTCAAGCTCGGCGTTAAATTTCTTGCCGAAACGGCTCTTCATTCCCTCGGCGGCCCAATCGGGGCACTCGACCAAAATGGCCTGAGACATCTCGGGATGGATAAAAGTATGGCCCTTAAGCTTGCCGACAAACCGGCGTTCCTCATCACTAAGGGCGGGGGGAGCATATTGACCGCCGGAAAAGGCCGCTTCGATCTCGCTAGGGTTCTTGCGTTCCACAAGGCGCAGATAGGCAATCAGTCGGTTGCGCGCCGTCCGGTTCTGGGCATATTTATCCAGCCACCAGTCCAAACGCCCCTGATGACGCAGCAGCGTGTAAAGGAACTTCGAGACAAAGGCCCTGTCCTTGGAGCCAATATACCGCCGCGCCCGAAACGCGCCGCTGACCACCGCATCGGCAGGACGCGGCGTTTCATCAACCAAAGTGGCAATCTCCAAAGTGGCAGCAAGGCGGGCAGCAGGGGTCATAAAACGTCTTTCCAGAAGGTCTCTACAGCCCCAACCTATCACTCCAACCCACCGTTCTGCAAAGGAAAGAATGCCTCTTTTCAATCCCCATTGCGCTCACTTGACGGCTGTATTAGACCTGAGGGCCATAAAACAACACGAAAACCGAGTATCTCTCATGTCTGAAAAAATCGCTGTGCTGGGCCTTGGCTATGTCGGCTTACCCTTGTTTATCGGTCTTGCCCGTCCTTTTGACGGCGTCATTGGCTATGACATCGATACCAAACGAGTCGCCGCCCTGAACGAAGCCCATGACTGGACCGGCGAAGTGACCGCCGACGAGCTTAAGGCCTGTAAGGGATTGATGACGGCCAACGCTGACGACATGCTGGAAGCCACCATCTATATTGCGACGGTCCCGACCCCGATTGATGAGGCCAAACGCCCCGACCTTGGTCCCGTCCTCAGTGCCTGCCGCATCATCGGCGAGGTCCTGAAGAAAAAGAAAGCGGCAGGCCTGTCCGGCCTCCTGCCCATCATCGTCTTTGAATCCACCGTCTATCCGGGCCTGACGGAAGAGCTGTGCGGCAGTGAGATTGCCCGCATCTCCGGCCTTGAGCACCGCAAGGACTTTGTCCTCGGCTATTCGCCGGAACGCATCAATCCGGGCGACAAGGTCCATCGCCTTGAAACCATCAAAAAAGTCGTCAGCGCGGAAACGCCCGAAGCCCTTGAGCGTCTGGCCGCCATTTACGGTGCGGTTGTCACGGCGGGCATCCACAAAGCCCCCAGCATCTGCGTCGCCGAATGCGCGAAGGTCATCGAAAACACGCAGCGCGACATCAACATAGCCCTGATGAACGAGCTGGCCGTCATCTGCGAAAAACTGAACATCCGCACGCAAGACGTTCTTGAGGCTGCGCGAACCAAGTGGAACTTCCTGCCCTTCACGCCGGGGCTTGTCGGCGGCCATTGCATCGGTGTTGACCCTTATTATCTCACCACCCGCGCGGAAGAGCTGGGCTATCACCCCCAAGTGATCCTCTCGGGCCGCCGCATCAACGACGACATGCCGATCTTTGTCGCCCAAAAGCTCATCAAGCTGCTGGTCAATGCCCGCCGCATCAACCCGTCGGCCAAGGTCGGGATTTTGGGCCTCTCCTTTAAAGAGAACGTCCGCGACCTGCGCAACAGCCGTGTACCCGAAATTGTGCGCGAGCTTGAATCCTTCGGTCTTCAAGTCGTCGTCTATGACCCCGTCGTCGATCCCGCGCACGCCAAGCATGAGTATAACCTGACCCTATGCGCCCGTGAGGACCTTAAGAATCTTGATGCCCTGATCCTCGCCGTCACGCATGACGAGATCATCAACGCGATCGACAGCTTTTTGCCAGAAGTGCTTGAAGGCGGCGTCATTGTGGACATCAAATCGGCCCTTGACCCGGCCTCGCTTCCCACAGGCCTGACCTATTGGAGTCTCTAAAATCATCCTATGTCGCACCGGCTGTCTCTATCCCTTTTTGCACTCTACCTTCTGCTGATCGGGATTGGACAGCTTCTGCTTCTACCGCCCTTCGAAGGCTATGACGAAACAGGGCACTATTCCCTGATCGCGCAGGTGGCGCAGGAACGCGCCTTCCCGCTGGACGGTAACGCCACCATCACCGCCCAAGTCAAAGACTACCAGCAAAACGGCCCGATGCCCTATGCCGTCTTCGAGCCCTATCAGGACAATGGCGGCCTGACCTATCCCGCCTTCTTCCATAACGCGCCGCTTCGCGAAGCCTATCCCCAAACCTTCGGCCAGCCGGATGGCAAACCTTTTTACGAGCCCACTGAAAACCGAAACTGGCAAATCCAGCACCCGCCGCTTTACTACCTCCTGATGGGCAAGCTTCTTGGCCAGTTCCCCAATACCTCCTTCCTCGACCGCTTTTTCATCCTGCGCCTTGCCTCTTATCTTCTGGCCTGTGCGGGCCTCGTGATCGGCATGGCGGGAACCTTGCGTTACACAAACGAGAACCTGCATCCCTACATCACGCTTGCCTTCTTCATCTATCCCGCGCTTCTCCCCGAAATCGTCCCTGAGTTCGCCCGCCTCGGCAACGACTCGCTCTGCGCCCTTATCTTCGGTTGCGCGTGGACGCTCTGCCTGCGCCACGCCCGCTCTGGCAGCGGATGGGGGGCAAGCCTGCTTCTGGCCACACTCTGGAGTGCCGCGCTTCTGACCAAAGCCTTTTTCATCGCCACGCTAGGCGGTTGGGGCCTGTACCTTCTTTTCTCATGGGCCCGCCAGCACCACACAAAAAACACCACCACCAGCACCATACGCCAGCTTGCCGCCACAGCACTTCCCGTTATGGCAGGGCTTGGCTGGTATCTGTTCAAATATCACCAAACCGGAGCACTGGTTGGCCACCTTGAATATAAAGTCGCGCTTGAAAACACGCAAAACTTGGGAACGGCCCTGTTGTCAGGGATCAGCTTTCTTGACGTCGCGAACAACCTGACCAATTTTATCATGACATGGTCATGGACCGGCATGGCATCCCAGCTCCGGCTACACGAACTGATCCTGCTGCCGATGATGATCACCCCGATCTGGTTGCTGGTCAAAGGAGGCCGCCTAAGCACCGACAACACCGAAAGGGAGGGGCAACTTCTTTCCCTTTTTCTGCTTATCCCCTTTCTCGCAGCCTTGGCGCACCATGCCCTGATCCTGATCATCATCGGCACCAAGGGAGGCACACCGGGCTGGTATCTGCATATCTTCATGATACCGCTTACTCTTCTCATCGCCCATGGCCTTCGTGTCCTCTGGTCAAGACGTCCGGCCCGTCTGGCCTTGGGCGGACTGACCGCCTATGCGCTTCTGGTCACCACGGCAGGCCGCTGGGCCGAACTTGCCATGACCGGCGGATGCGCCATCTGCGATGCCAACAAGCTTTTCAGCTTCCTGATGCCCTCCGCCTGCCTGTCAGTCGCGCCAGAAATTTTCCAAAGGATATCCCTTTGGGGCCACCCAGCAACCGGACTGCCCCTGATCCTTGCTGCAACACTCCTCATCTTCGTCCTGATCCCCCTTGCTTGGCGACAAATCCCCCACATACGCAAAGATTTTCTAGGGGCAGGGCAGGATCGGGCTTGCAATGCGGGCCTGAGACGATAAACTCGCGCCATCTTGTCTCTTTTCCCCGATTCGCTTCATGACCGACGTTCAAGACGTATCAGCAGCTTCAGAACCTTCGATGGAAGAAATCCTTGCTTCCATCCGCCGCATCATTGCGGATGAAAAAGACGCGCCTGCGGCAACCGAAGAAGCCGCCGGTGCGACCGAGGAAGTGCTTGAACTAACGCAAATGGTCCAAGACGACGGCTCCGTCGTCGATGTCCGGCAAGAAGTGCCTGCGCCCGAACCGGAACCAGCCCCCGAACCGGAGCCTGAGCCCGCCCTCGAACCAGAACCGGAACCCGAAGCCGCTCCCATGAACAAACAGGAAGCCGACGCGCTTCTGTCCGACCTTGCGGCAACAGCGGCGACTTCCTCGCTTGAAGCCTTGGCTCACACGGTCCAGTCCGAGCGCAAAGCCTCCTTCACCGGAGTTACCCCCATCGGCCTTGGTGGTCGCACGCTTGAAGACCTCGTCATGGAGCTGATGCGTCCCATGCTCAAAGAGTGGCTAGATCAAAACCTCCCCCCCGTTGTCGAGCGCATCGTCCAAAAAGAAGTCGAACGCATCGCCCGCCGCGTTCAGGATTAAGATTCCCGCCTGCGCTTTCGCGCATCGCGCTTGAAGAATTAGCTCTCCACCGAAAAACTAGCGTCATACCGGCGAAGGGAATCCAGTCCCCAACTCTCAGTTACGCCCGAACGGTTGGGTTTGTTGAGTCATACACCGCCTAAACACGCGGCCCCTAGATGCCGGCTTTCGCCGGTATGACACCACTTTTATATCACCAACCACCTCCTGAAGATTGAGACATATATTGCCCCCATCAAGCACCGCCCCAGTATTCTTTACACTTCCTTAAGAAACCTCCACCATGCTCTCAAAATCCATACAGCGTGATGGATTCGCCTATCGTCAGAAAGGATAACGGCATGTTCTCAGCGTCCCATTTTCAAGAACCAACCCTTCCCCAATCGAACGAGAAGGAAGCGTGGGACGACGAACTGGCCTTTGCCTATGCCGCGCAAACACTGGCCGCCTATCGCGTCTGGTCGGACCAGCGTTTCGGGACAACCGAACAACGCGGCCCTAACCACTTCATTTCCTGCATGATCAAGTCACTTGAAAACCTTGAACATGACGTCGAGGCTATCGACACCTATGCCGACATCGCCTTTATGTTCACCGAAGCCCTGCACCGCAGCGGGTTTTCGCTGGCCGAGCTTGAAAAAGCGATGCGCGACCGCTTTGCCGATTATACCGCCCGCGGATAAACCCGCTTGGCGCAGCCCCAAAAGTCGGGTAGGGTGCCCGTCTTAAATTAAACCCGAGCTACAGGTTGTTTTTCCTCTCCCTCGGAGGGAGAGGAATATACGGATTGCACTTTAAGAGTTGGGGCTAGGCATACAAAAAAGGTCATTCCGGCGAAAGCCGGAATCTAGGAGCCGCGTGTCCACGCGGCATAAGACTCAATACCCAACCGTTCGGGACAAACTGATGGTTGGGGACTGGATACCGGCTTTCGCCGGTATGACGTTTTTTTTCGCCCCCTACCTCTTGAGGCGTAAGGCATATATAAAACACACCGCCCCAGCTCAGGTCATAAAGACAGGTATTACCTTTGACCGACACAACCGAACAGACAACCGAACCGACTGCCACACCGACCGCGAACCAAAGTTCCGCTTCGCTCATCAAACGCCTTTTCAAGGGCTATATCCGCCCGCATATCGGCGGGTTTTTGGCCGCGACCTTCTTCCTGTCCCTTGGCGCGGGAACGACCGGAGCCATGGCCAAGATGATCGAGCCGATCATCAACCAGATGGGCCAAGGCCATGAGCGTGGCTATATCGTCGTCGCGGCGGCCCTGATCATCCTGATCTTCGTCCTACGCGGGTTGGCCAACTATGCGCAAGCCGTCATCATGAACCGCATCGGCCAGAGGATCGTGACGGACGTGCAGCAACAACTGCACCGCCACCTGCTGACCGCCGACCTGTCCTATTTCCACCAGAACGCGTCGGGCGAGCTTATCATGCGCCTGACCAACGATGTCAGCATCATGCGCACCGCCGTCAGCGAGTGCATGACCAGTGCCTTCAAAGGCGGCTTGACGCTGGCTTGCCTGATCGGCGTGATGTTCTATCAGGACTGGAAACTGTCGCTGATCGCCTTCTTTGTATTCCCGCTCTCGGCCTATCTCGTCGCGTATCTGGGCAAGCATATCCGCCGCTATTCCCGCAAGTCACAGGAAGAAACAGGCCGCTTTGCCGCCTTCCTCAGCCAGATATTCCTCGGCATGCGCCATGTCAAAGCCTATGGCATGGAAGACGCCGAGCATGAACGCATCAAGGGCACGACCGAAGCCGTCTATCGTCTCTCGGTCAAATCGGCGCATGTCAGCGCGCTGGCCAGCCCGATTGCCGAAGTGCTTAGCGGCCTTGCCATCATGGGCGTGATCCTGTACGGCAACGCGCAAGTGGAGCAGGGGGCCACCACCACTGGCGCGCTGTTTTCCTTCATCACCGCCTTCATTCTAGCCTATGACCCCATGAAGCGGACCGCCAAGGTGAACGCCCAGCTTCAAGCAGGCCTCGCCGCCGCTCAGCGCATCTTTCAAGTCCTCGACATGAAGCCGACCATCGTGGACAAGCCGGACGCAAGGCCGCTGGCGGTCAACGACTACACCGTCACGCTCGATCACGTCGTCTTCCACTATCCCGACGGCTCACCCGCGCTGCGCGACGTCTCGCTCACCGTCCCGCACGGGAAGACCGTCGCGCTGGTCGGCTCCTCTGGCGCAGGCAAATCCACGATCATCAACCTGATCCCGCGCTTTTACGACATCACCTCGGGCTCAGTGACCATCGGCGGCGCAGACATCCGCGACGTGACGATGCAAAGCCTGCGCTCTCATCTGGCCCTCGTCAGTCAGGAGACGGCCCTGTTCGACGACACCATCCGCGCCAATATCGGCTATGGCCGCCCCGACGCCCCGCTGGAAGACATCGTACAGGCCGCCCAAGACGCCGCCGCCGACGATTTCATCCGCCAGCTACCCCAAGGCTATGACACCGTGGTGGGCGAAAGCGGCATCAAGCTTTCCGGCGGCCAGAGGCAGCGCATTGCGATTGCGCGGGCGATGCTGCGCAACGCGCCGATCCTGCTCCTCGACGAAGCGACCTCTGCCCTCGACAACGAATCCGAACGGGCGGTTCAGGAAGCGTTGCGTCGTCTGCAAAAAGGCCGGACGACCATCGTCGTCGCCCATCGCCTTTCGACCATCGTGGAGGCGGACACGATCATCGTTCTCGACCAAGGCCAAGTGGTCGAGCAAGGCACCCACACCGCCCTCCTGGCCAAAGGCGGCAGCTATGCCAAGCTTTACGGGTTGCAGGGCGCATAAAAAAAGCATTTGGCATTTGGCCTATGGCATTTAGCATTTCGGGGGGGCTAACTTCCCAAATGCCAAAGGCAACATGCTAAATGCTCTCTTTCCAGACGCACCACGCCGTAAGGGTGTCAATAGCACAGGCGCCCCATCCTGTCAAGTACTATTTTACCATTCTCGCCTAAATACCTCATTCACACCCCCTAAATGCTAAATGCCATAGGCCAAATGCTAAACTTCTAGCTTTTTGCCCGCCCATGGTTTATCCCTTGATTCCAGCCCAAAACCGAGACCTGTTGTCACACCGAGTGATCGGTTGCGGACGTTTGCAATTATAATCAGGAGCCCCCCTATGGATACCGTTTTGCTCGTCATTCATTTGCTCGTTGCCGTCGCGCTAATCGGCGTCATTCTGATGCAACGCTCGGCACAGGACGGCGGCGGCCTGATGGGGGGCAGCAGCACAATGGGCGGCCTGTTCACCGCGCGCGGCTCGGCCAACCTGCTTTCGCGCACCACGGCGATCCTCGCGACCATTTTCATCGCGCTGAGCCTGATCCTCGCGATCATGGCGGGCCAGAAGCACGAAGGCAAAAGCATTGCGGAGCAAATCGCGCCGCTGGCCACACAAACCGAAACGACAACCGAAGCCCCACAACCGGCCAAGGTCGAAGAGCCCAAAGCAGCTCCCGCCGCGCCAGCTGTGCCTGTTGCAAAGTAAGACACCCGATTATTTAGCTATACTGCTCGGACATGAAGAATTGGATGCAAAGTCAAAAAAACTGCGTCATCCCCGCGAAAGCGGGGATCCATGTTGATCCCAAGGGATGTCTTCAACAGATAGATTCCCGCTTTCGCGGGAATGACTCAACTTTTGTACGATCATCCAAACTTTTGACTCACGATCAGCATAGAACAATTTTTTTCAGAACCCTAAGGAGGATACCATGACCACACGTTTTATTTTTGTAACGGGCGGGGTGGTGTCTTCTCTGGGCAAGGGACTCGCGGCGGCTGCGCTAGGTTCGCTCTTGCAAGGTCACGGCTATAAAGTTCGCCTGCGCAAACTTGATCCCTATCTGAACGTCGATCCGGGCACGATGAGCCCGACCCAGCATGGTGAAGTGTTCGTCACCGACGATGGCGCGGAAACGGATCTCGACCTTGGCCACTATGAACGCTTTACGGGCGTTCATGCGCGGCAAAGCGACAACATCACCACAGGCCGCCTGTATTCCAACGTCATCGCCAAGGAACGGCGCGGCGATTATCTGGGCGCGACGGTGCAAGTCATTCCGCACATCACGGACGCGATCAAAGAGTTCGTGCTTGCCGACCTGACCGACGAAGATTTCTGTATCTGTGAAATCGGCGGCACGGTGGGCGACATCGAAGGCCTGCCTTTCCTCGAAGCGATCCGCCAACTGGGCAACGATCTGGGCCGCGAACGCAGCCTCTTCATTCACCTGACCCTACTTCCCTACATCGCGACGGCGGGCGAACTAAAGACCAAACCGACCCAGCACTCCGTGAAGGAGCTGCTCAGCGTCGGCATCCAGCCTGACATTCTGCTGTGCCGTGCGGATCGTCCGATTCCTGAAAACGAACGCCGCAAAATCGGCCTGTTCTGCAATATTGCGCAAGACCGCGTGATTGCCGCGCTGGATGTGGACACGATCTATCGCGTGCCGATCAACTATCACGAGCAAGGCTTCGACCGCGCCGTACTGCGCTTCTTCAATCTGGAGTGCAACGAGCCCGACACCAGCAAATGGGCGACCATCGTCAAGCGCGTCCTTGAACCGGAAGGCGAAGTCACCATCGCGATTGCTGGCAAGTATGTCTCGCTGCTCGACAGCTATAAATCCCTGCACGAAGCGTTGCTGCATGGCGGGATCGCGAACAACGTACGCGTGAATCTCAAGTGGATCGACTCCGAGACTTTCGAAAAAGAAGATGTTTCCTCTTACCTCGAAGGCGTGCATGGCATTCTGGTGCCGGGTGGCTTTGGCGAGCGCGGAACGGAAGGCAAAATCAAGGCCGCACAATTTGCGCGTGAACACAACATTCCCTATTTCGGCATTTGCTTCGGGATGCAGTTGGCAGTGATCGAGGCCGTCCGTCATCTGGGCGGCATTCCCGATGCAACCTCCAGCGAGTTCGGCCCAAGCGAGCACGCCATCATCGGCCTGATGACCGAGTGGCTCAAAGGCGACCAGCTTGAAAAACGCCGCAAGGACGGCGATCTCGGCGGCACGATGCGCCTTGGTGCTTATCCCTGCAAAATCCTGAAGGGCACCAAGCTGCACGACATTTATGGCGCGGACGAGATTCAGGAACGCCACCGCCACCGCTATGAAGTGAATCTTGAAACCTATCGCGACGCGTTTGACAAAGCGGGCCTCGTCTTCGCGGGCCTCTCGCCCGATGGCGTGCTTCCCGAAATGGTAGAGCGCAAGGATCACCCATGGTTCATCGGCGTCCAGTTCCACCCCGAACTCCGCTCCAAACCCTTCGACCCCCACCCGCTCTTCCGCTCCTTCATCGAAGCCGCCAAAAAGCAGAGTTGTTTGGTGTAATTTTATAACGTCGTCAAAGGAGATACTTCATGCGCAACTTGATTGTCACGATCCTTCTTTCGGCGGCCATAGCCTCTGGTATCGGCTATTCTCTAGGCAGTAAAACCAGCCCATCGCAAGTCACAACTTCCGACACCGCCTATGACCGCATCATCAAGTCCGGAAAAATCCGTTGTGGTTACATCATCTATCCTCCCAGCCTTATCCGCGATCCCAATACAGGTGCTTTTTCAGGCATTTCATACGACATCATGACGCAAATGGGTAAAGATCTCGGTGTAAATATAGAATGGTCGGAAGAGACAACATCAGCAACGATGGTTGAATCCTTAAATACTGGCAGATATGATATTTTATGCACAAGCATGTGGGCTAGTTCTGCTCGTGGCAAAGTTGCTCGTTTTACGATGCCTGTCTATCTCACGGCGTTAAATGCCTATGTGCGCAAAGATGACGTCCGATTCAAGGAAAATGAAAGAGCCTTTGATAAGAGCGATTTGACGATTGCGACAATTGATGGTGGGATAGCTGCCTCTATCGCTCGAGAGGATGCTCCTCACGCAAAAACGTATTCGATGCCTGATTATACTGACTTCTCAGAGTTACTGTTATCAGTGAAAAATAAAAAAGCCGATTTGACGTTCTCAGAGAATGCTCAAGCAGCTCGGTTCAATTCGAGTTATCCAGACTCATTAAAGAATATAACGCCCGCACAGCCAATGCGCCTATTTGCAAATGGCTTTGTTACAAAAATTGGTGACGAAAGGCTAGTCGCCATGCTGAATAATGCGCTTCAGAACCTGCACAATAATGGGTTCATTGAGAAAACACTTTCCACTTATAACTCTTCTGATAGTTACTACCACATCGCAAAAACTTATCGCTGACAAGAACCCCATTGTCTTTTCAAGGCGGTGGTGGTTAACTTCATCAGGAATTAATGCTGGCTTTATTTTTGCGTCATTCCCGCGAAAGCGGGGATCCAGTTTGATTTGAACAAATGGGATTCCGGATTAAACTTTCTTTTGCCTGACAGCGAAAAGAAAGTTTCTCCGGAATGACAAAGAAATAAGACTGTGTGCTCTCTTAACCCTCTCAATCGGAGTCCCGCCCATGTCCACGATCGCGCAAGTCCATGCCCGCGAAATTCTTGATAGCCGTGGCAACCCGACTGTCGAAGTCGATGTCACGTTAGAGTCCGGAGCCTTTGGCCGCGCCGCTGTTCCTTCGGGAGCTTCAACCGGTGCGCACGAAGCGGTTGAGCTGCGCGACGGCGACAAGGAACGCTTTGGCGGGAAGGGGACGCTCCGCGCTGTTGAGAATGTGAATACAGAAATCTCGGATGCTGTTGTCGGCCTCGAAGCGATTGACCAGATCGGCCTTGACGGTGCGATGATCGAGCTGGACGGCACACCCAACAAATCTCGCCTTGGCGCGAATGCGATTTTGGGAGTCAGCCTTGCGGTGGCCCGCGCGGCGGCGGTTGAATGCCAGCTTCCTTTTTATCGCTATGTCGGCGGCACGGCGGCTTCGATGCTGCCCGTACCGATGATGAATATCATCAATGGCGGGGCGCACGCCGATAATCCCATCGACATTCAGGAATTCATGATTATGCCCATCGGCGGCGAAAGCGTCAGCGACGCGATCCGCATGGGCACCGAGGTTTTTCACACGCTCAAGAAACTTTTGAAGGACGCAGGCCTCAACACCAACATCGGGGACGAGGGCGGCTTTGCGCCCAACCTGAAATCGGCGCAGGAAGCCCTGACCTTCATGACCAATGCGTGTGAGCAAGCGGGCTATAATCCGGGCGAAGACATTGTCTTTGCGCTTGATGCCGCATCCAGCGAGTTTTTCAAAGACGGCCAGTACAACCTGACGGGTGAGAAAAAGATTTTCACGGCTGAACAGATGGTCGAGTATTACACCAACCTTGTCGAAAACTTCCCCATCGTCTCCATTGAAGACGGCATGGCCGAGGATGATTTCGAAGGCTGGGCTATGATGACGGAAGCCTTGGGTGAAAGTGTGCAGCTTGTCGGCGACGATGTGTTTGTGACCAACCCCGTGCGCCTCGCCGAGGGGATCGAGCAAGGGATTGCCAACGCCATCCTCATCAAGGTGAACCAAATCGGAACGCTCAGCGAAACGCTGGAAACCGTCGAGATGGCGCACAAGTCCGGCTATCGCTGCGTGATGTCACACCGCTCGGGCGAGACGGAAGATTCAACCATTGCCGATTTGGCGGTTGCCACCAATTGCGGCCAGATCAAAACCGGCTCGCTCTCGCGCTCTGACCGTCTGGCCAAGTACAACCAGCTCATCCGCATCGAAGAGCAGCTTGGCAAAATCGCCCGCTTCGCCGGAACATCTGTGTTGGTGGAGTAAGGTCAACTGAAAGCGACCAATAAAGAAATCGTCATTGCGAGGAGGCGGAGCCGACGACGCAATCCAGTCCACTTTTTTGACCGAGGGACTGGATCGCCACGCCAAGCAAGCTTGCCTCGCGATGACGCTGGATTTAAGGCACCAATGAAAGCATCAACGACGAAAAATCCTCCCCATGGCCAAACGTAAGAAGAAAAAACAGCAAGTCCAGCATATCCTGTGGTCGCTTTTGGGCGCGGCGATTGTCGGCTATTTCCTCTATCACACCATCCAAGGGGATCGCGGGTGGTTTGCCATGCTGCGCATGGACCACGAGGTCAAGGTCGCCGAGGCTACACTTGATAAGCTCCAAAGCGAACGCGAGGAGCTTCAGCACCGCACCGAGCTTCTACGCAGCGACAACATGGACCCTGACCTCCTCGACGAAAAATCCCGTGAGCTGTTAAATTATTCCAAACCCGACGAGATCGTGATCCTGACGCCAGAACAAGGCTCCGAAGATAAAAAATAGGGTATTTGTCATTTAAAACAAATGGGATGCCAGCCTTCGCTGGCATGACATGCTTATATAAACCCATCTTTCGTCAAACCTAAACTGTCACCCTAGTGCAGGCTGGGGTCCCCTTTATTTTTCCTGCATTCTCTATCCGCACCATAGCCCAGCTTAAGGAACGCACTTCGCTAAGAGCTGCGAATACAGGCAATGAACGACTGCATCGGGATCAGGACCTTCCGCACGCCGCCGCTGATGCCGGTCCCAGCACTCACAGGATCGAATAATTTCTGCGAGTCTTGGATATTCTGGCTGACTACCCTGAACTTCAGTCTTCTTATCCATTCTATGTGTCTCCTCGAACAATATAATTTCAAACAAGACTACGTTCTTTTACGAAAAAAACAAGGGAGCGGAATCGTGAACGGAGGGCACTCAACCTCTCTTTGCGCCCCCGATGCTGCACCGCACTGTCAGGGGTTTGATTCACATTGCGCTTTTGCCGTAGCATGGACGAATCACAGATTGCAAAACCCTGGCTTTAAGTACTTTTGCAACCTATGGTAAGCGCGGCGGGCTTGTCTTGACTTTTTCCAAAGTTCTTGCCCAACTTAAAGCTATTCCTGCCGTTTTCTTATCGTTTTGGAGTTTTTAATGAGCAAAGGAAAAGGGAAAGACAAAATGAAATCTGCCGCCAAATTAAAAGCCGTAGAAGAAAACCAACTCCCCAATACCTATCTCGATCTGCCCCGCGCGTGGCGCGATATGCTCCTCATCCGCCGCTTTGAAGAACGGGCCGCCCAGCTTTACGGCATGGGCCTGATCGGCGGTTTTTGCCATTTGTATAACGGACAGGAAGCCGTCGCCGTTGGCCTGCAATATGCCCAGCGCGAGGTGGATACTGTCGTCACATCCTACCGCGACCATGGCCAAATGCTGGTGATGGGGATGAGCGCGGACGGCGTGATGGCCGAGCTGACGGGCCGTATCGACGGCTATTCCAAAGGGAAGGGTGGCTCGATGCACATGTTCAGCCGCGAGAAAAACTTCTTCGGCGGTCATGGCATCGTGGGGGCACAGGTTCCGATTGGTACGGGCCTTGGCTTCTCGCACAAATACAAGGGCGACGGCGGCGTATGCGTGACCTATATGGGCGATGGCGCGCTCAATCAGGGGCAGGTGCATGAAAGCTTCAACATGGCGGCCCTTTGGAAACTGCCTGTCGTCTATATCATCGAAAACAATCTTTATGCGATGGGCACCGCCGTCAAACGCCACACCAGCGGCGAGCTTTATCGTCGCGGCGAACCCTACGGCATCAAGGGCGTTCAGGTTGACGGCATGGACGTAACAAAGGTCTATGACGCCGCCGAGGAAGCCTTAGCCCATGCGCGTAGCGGTAAAGGCCCTGTGATCCTTGAGATGCAGACCTATCGCTATCGCGGGCACAGCATGTCCGATCCCGGTAAGTACCGCTCCAAGGAAGAGGTTGAGCTGTATAAAACAACCCGCGATCCCATCGACACGCTGCGCAGTAAGCTGATCGCCGATGGTCTGATGGATGAAGCGCAATTGAAGGACATCGAAAAAGAGGTGAAGCAGATCGTAGCCGACGCTGCGACCTTTGCCCAAGAAAGCCCGCAACCAGATCCCAGCGAGCTTTACACCGACATTCTGATTGAATCGTAATTAAGCGTCACGAAAAGGAACCGGATTATGACGATCAAGATTTTAATGCCTGCGCTGTCGCCAACGATGACCGAGGGCACGCTTGCCAAATGGATCAAGCAAGAAGGCGACGCGATCAAAAGCGGCGACGTGATTGCCGAGATTGAAACCGACAAGGCAACGATGGAAGTCGAAGCGGTCGATGAGGGCACACTCGGCAAAATCCTTGTCCAAGCTGGCACCGAAGGTGTCGCTGTCAACGCACCGATTGCACTGCTGCTTGAAGAGGGCGAGGAGGCTTCGGCTTTGGACAGCGTCTCGCTTGATGCGCCTGCAACAGAAAAAATGATGGAGAACCCTGCCGCTTCTTCCGCGCCGCCAGCTCCCAAGGCTGCGGCTGCGCCCATCCCTGAAGAAAAACACTATGACAAGTACAAAACGCTGACCGTGCGCGAAGCCCTGCGTGAGGGGATGAGCGAGGAAATGCGCCGCGATGAAACCATCTTTCTGATGGGCGAAGAAGTCGCGGAATATAACGGCGCGTACAAAGTTTCACAGGGTATGTGGGACGAGTTCGGCGACAAGCGCGTGATTGATACGCCGATCACCGAAATGGGCTTCACCGGCCTTGGTATCGGTGCGGCCTTCGGCGGATTGAAACCGATTGTCGAGTTTATGACCATGAACTTTGCGATGCAGGCGATTGACCAGATCGTGAACTCGGCTGCGAAAACGCTTTATATGTCCGGCGGGCAAATGGGATGCCCTATCGTGTTTCGCGGCGCAAATGGCGCGGCGGGCAAGGTCGCGGCCCAGCACTCGCAATGCTACGCAAGCTGGTATGGCCACGTTCCCGGACTCAAGGTTGTCGCGCCTTATGACAGCGCGGATGCCAAGGGGCTTATCAAGGCGGCGATCCGCGACCCGAACCCTGTTATCTGCCTTGAAAGCGAGATTATGTACGGCCAGAGTTTCGAGCTGCCCGACGATCCCGATTTCATCGTGCCGATTGGCAAAGCGCGGATCATGCGGGCGTGCACCGATGTCACCATCGTCGCTTTCTCGCGCATGGTGGGGATTGCGCTCGCCGCCGCCGACAAGCTGGCGGAAGAGGGGATTTCGGCGGAGGTTATCAATCTGCGCACCATCCGTCCGCTTGATACAGCAACCATTGTTCAGAGCGTGAAGAAAACCAATCGCCTTGTCTCGGTCGAAGAAAGCTGGCCCTTCGCGGGTATCGGCTCCGAAATTGCGGCGCAGATGATGGAAGAAGCGTTCGATGATCTCGACGCCCCCGTCGTGCGCGTCACGGGCGCGGATGTACCGATCCCCTATGCGTTCAACTTGGAGAAACTGGCTCTGCCCGAAGCCGACAACGTCATCACCGCCGTCCGCCAAGTCTGCCTAAGAAAGGTTGCGTAAGGTGTTTTCGATTGTTGTTTGTAACAACGGCCCGATGAAAATACCCACGACGTCATCGCGAGGAGCGCAGCGACGTGGCGATCCAGCCCCCAATTTTCAAGCAGAAGGACTGGATTGCCGCGCTCCCTGCGGTCGCTCGCAATGACGAAGGTGGCGGAGAAATACTATTTACACGTTACAACCGAAGGTGAAGTATATGCCCGCTCTTCAAACCACAAAAGACAGGATTATCGCCAGCCCCTTGGCCAAGCGACTTGCCGCCGAGAAAGGCTTAGACCTCAAGCTGATCCAAGGCACAGGCCCGCATGGGCGCATTATCCGCGCCGACGTGGAGGAAGCCCCGACGCGCCCCGCGCTGTCCCCCACACTTTCTGTTGTGCAGCCTGCACCCGATACAGGCGCGGCCTATGACGCGATTCCGAACAGCAACATGCGCAAGGTGATTGCGCGTCGCTTGACGGAATCCAAACAGACGGTCCCGCATTTCTATCTGACCGTCGATTGTGAGCTGGACGAGCTTTTGGCCCTGCGCAAAAAAATCAACGAGGTTTCGGACGTGCGCGTGTCGGTGAATGACTTCATCATTCGCGCCGTTGCGCTGGCCCTTAAGAAAGTGCCGCAAGCCAATGCGTCATGGACGAATGAGGCGATCCTGCAATACCGTCATGCGGATATTTCCGTGGCTGTTGCGACTCCGACGGGCCTGATTACGCCCATCGTGAAAGCCGCCGAAACCAAATCGGTTGCCGCGATTTCGGCGGAGATGAAAGACCTCGCCGCCCGTGCGCGTGATGGCAAGCTGCGCCCCGACGAGTTTCAGGGTGGCGGCTTCACCATCTCGAACCTCGGCATGTTCGGCATCAAAGAATTCGCCGCGATCATCAACCCGCCACAAGCCTGCATTCTGGCTATCGGCGCGGGGGAACAGCGTCCCGTTGTCAAACACGGCCAGCTTGCTATCGCGACGGTGATGAGCTGCACCCTCTCCACCGACCACCGCGCGGTTGACGGAGCCGTTGGGGCGCACTTCATCAAAGTCTTCAAGGAAACCATCGAGCATCCCTATGCGATGGTGATTTAGTTTTTTCTCTTGAGTCATCCCCGCGAAAGCGGGGATCCATAATCTCTAAGCACGCCTTAGCCTCAAAGATAGATTCCCGCTTTCGCGGGAATGACGCGAGTAGGAGGGCACACAAAGGACCAACCAATGACACAAGACATCATCATAATCGGCGGCGGGCCGGGAGGCTATGTCACCGCTATTCGCGCCAGCCAGCTTGGCATGAAGGTCACGCTTGTGGAGCGCAGCCATCTGGGCGGCATTTGCCTCAACTGGGGCTGCATCCCGACCAAGGCTCTGCTGCGCTCGGCGGAGGCCTATACGATGATGAAACACGCCGCGAGCTATGGCCTCACGGTCAAGGATTTCGGTTTTGATCTGAAGAAAATCGTTGAACGCTCGCGCGGCGTGTCGGCGCAATTGTCGGCGGGCGTGAAACACCTGATGAAGAAAAACAAGGTCGAGGTGATCGAAGGCACCGCCAAGCTTCTCGGCAAAGGTAAGGTGCAAGTCGTCAAAAACGATAAGACCACGATCGAACTATCGGCCAAGCATATCGTCATCGCGACAGGAGCGCGGCCTCGCGCGTTGCAGGGGTTAGAGCCCGATGGCAAGCTGGTCTGGACCTATAAAGATGCCATGGTGCCGGACACGCTGCCGAAATCGCTGCTTGTCATCGGCTCTGGGGCCATCGGAATCGAGTTCGCCAGTTTCTATAACGCGCTTGGCGTCGCCGTCACCGTCGTGGAGGTGATGGATCGCATCATGCCCGTGGAGGATGAGGAAATCTCTGCCTTCGCTCGCAAAGCTCTTGAAAAGCGCGGCCTGAAAATCATCACGGGCGCGGTCGTCAAGAAACTGGACAAAGCGAAAGACAGCGTCACCGCAACGATAGAGCAGGGCGGCAAAGCCTCGCAGACAACCTTTGATCGCGTTATCAGCGCGGTTGGCATCGTCGCGAATATCGAAGAGATCGGCCTTGAGAACACGAAAGTTGTCGTCGAAAAAGGCCATATCAAAGTGAATGAATGGAGCGCGACCGATGAAGTTGGCGTGTATGCCATCGGCGATGTGACCGCGCCGCCATGGCTGGCGCACAAGGCGAGCCACGAGGGCATCATCTGTGTCGAGAAAATCGCGGGCGTGAAAGATGTGCATCCGCTTGATCTTGGCAACATTCCTGGATGCACCTATTGCACGCCGCAAGTCGCCAGCGTTGGCCTGACCGAAGCGAAAGCAAAGGCTACGGGTTATGAAATCCGCGTAGGTCGCTTCTCCTTCATGGGCAACGGCAAAGCGATTGCGATGGGCGAGCCCGAAGGCCTCGTCAAAACCA